>Ga0315914_1007311_pt1 | contig 15328 bp, 5 predicted proteins | sample MpolenodulesMG_FD_203920 | JGI IMG/M metagenome (GOLD analysis project Ga0315914, IMG submission 203920) | Medicago polymorpha root nodule microbial communities from Los Angeles, California, United States - elongated nodules | ecosystem: Host-associated > Plants > Roots > Nodule | place: USA... | reverse complement strand
TCTAATATAGTGCATGCCATGTCTTTAAAAACCAAAGAATATTGCTTCTCAAGCATTTGGCCAACACTGAGAAGATTCTGATTTATTTCAGGTACAAGTAACACATCAGAAATTAACTTAGTACCTGCTGGTGTGTTTACAGCTACAATACCTTTGCCTTTGATATCTACATAATCTCCATTTCCAATCATCACCTTTGATATGTGGCTTTCATCCAACTCAACAAACATCTCAGCATTGTGAGCCATGTGATTTGTACATCCACTGTCAATCAGCCATGAATCCATGCTACTATTAGCTGCATAGCAAGTAGCAACAAATAAATGCTCCTCATTGTTTTGTTCTGTGACAGCAACTTGTGCCTTCTGCCCTTGTTGCTCTCTTTTCACCTTGCACACTATTTCTTTGTGACCAAATTCATTGCAGAATCTGCATTGTATTCCAGGCTTAAACCAGCAGAATTTTTCTGCATGATTTGTCTTTTTACAATTTGGACAAGGTGGAAACTGCTTCCATTTCTTTTCAGCATCTTTGCCTCCTCCATACTCATTTTTCTGCTTAATCTTCTTCTCACCAGCTGCTTTATGTCCTGAGAAGCTGGCTTTACCTTTGTTTTTAGCTACAAAGGCTGCTTCTGCATTATCTTCCATTCTTAACAATCTTCTCTGCTCAGTAGCTTGCAAAGCATTCACAAGCTCTGCAAGTGTTATCTCAGAAAAATCTTTATTTTCTTCAAGAGAGGATATTTTTGACTCAAACCTCTCTGGAAGACAAACCAAGACTTTCTCCACCACACGTTGATCAGTTAGCTCTTCTCCTAGCAATTTGATTTGTGTGACAATCTTTGAAAGCCTTACTGAAAACTCCTTCACAGTTTCAGATTCTTTCATTCTGCATGCATCAAATTCCCTTCTCAAGTTCAAAACTTTCATCCTTCTTATTCTTTCACTGCCTTGAAACTCTTCTTTTAGCTTGTTCCAAGACTCTTTTGCTGTCTCAAGATTCAAGATCTTGATAAAAACTTCATCATGGACTGCTGCATGTATGATGGCAAGTGCTCTGCCTTCCTTAGCCACTTCTTCATTGTGAAATCGTATTTGATTCATCGTTGGGTTCTCCGGTAAAGGGGCTGGATTGCTCCCATTTTCTACCACTTCCCACAAACTTTGTGCTCTCAGATAGGTTTTCATTTTTGCAGCCCATAGATCATAGTTTTCTCCTGCAAATACAAGAGGTGGAGGCAAAGAGGAGCTGCTTGATGCCATTCTGGTTTTCTGTTTTTTTTGTGGTTTTCTCACTTTTTTTTTTTTTACTCACTGTCCCCTTAAGATCAAAGGAGCTCTTGATACCAATTTGTTGGTTTAATAGCAACAACTTAAACTTTCATTCATTAAGAGAAACATACTTATAGGAAATACATAGAGTGCAAGATTAAGTTTCTGCTGTAATTATGACAGCCCACTGCTCAAAACTAAAAAGATAATGTTACTTATACAAACAACCTATCTAATGATGTTCTGCACTTAATCATTACATCACATAAAAAACTTCATAATTAACTTAGTCTACATAACCTAGGGAAAATACTCAACACCATCAGTCTATCATTTATGCCTGAGTCTAATGTCTATCGATAATAAATTGTTATTTCTTGAAGTATGGTAAAAATATAATTGTCCTTAATTTTATTTTATGAGGTCAATGGTGGACATAGAATTAGCTTTTTTTATTATAGTACATTTTTTGTGAGGTCGTTTGACGCTTAAAAAAGTCAACATTCACGTGGTTAACCTTTTCATGTTTATGTTTGACTCGATTAAAAAAGTTCAAATGTTTAACCCCAAAAAATGATGACATGATTGTTTACTTCTTTACACCCAAAATCTAGAACCAACATCTTTCTTCTTAATGCAACCATTCTTTCCTTTTCCCTATTTGATGTATCGTTAAAGGAGAAATATTATTTAGACAATTACTTAGTTATTCCACAACAATGACTACTTTTATACCGTTGTGAGACTTTATTAAGATCTAACTCCTAGCCAAGCCGTCATCTAATCCGTGAGCCGTCCATGAGAGATGCAACAAATTGATTTAGGGTTGGATAATTGAAAAGAAACAAATTGAAGTGGGTGCTTCGTTGATGAAAACTTGTGTATTGTTTCAAACACATGCCAATTGGATCGATTTGTGCTCGGTGCTGAAACCTAGTGCAAGGATGCTTATGAAATAACGCTCATCAATTCATTAAGTTATTTATGAACAAAAATAGAGAAAACTAAGTAGAAATCAAACGAGGGGTAGCAATCCCCAAAACTATCAGGTAGACTACATGACTAAACTAAGCCGGACACTATTCATAGCAAACCATATTGACATCTTACGAGCAGCTCAATATAGCTAAAGCATGCGCACTGATTTGCTTTACGGTAAGAGTGACACACCTTCACCTCCCAATCAATTTTAAGCAATCGTCAAATTTTCCTTACCAAAGGCTGCCCCATAATTGTTAGGTTTTTGCTCTTTCCCCTGCACTTTTTGCTCGCGTCCAACATGCTTTCCTTTTATACCCTTGTGTGAGTTAAGTCACGCTGCGTGACTTTACGCACCTTATAATCTTTGCGTGACTTAAGTCACACACCACTAGCATGTGCGCGAGTTAACTCATGCATGTTGGCCGGTGGTCAGAACTTAAGAACAAACGTTTTTTTTGGTCTTTGGTCAATTTTTCAACATTCAATCTACACGTTTTTTTACTCATTATACACGTTTTTTGACCACATTAATGGTGTTTATAACCTATACTACCATTTCCACTTAAAAATACCCCTCCATACTTCCCTAATTCCTCACACCATATCACTTTCTCCCCCTCGTCACTCTCTCCCTCTATTTCTCTTCTTTCTTTCTTTTTTCAATATTCTCTTTGGGGGAAAAAGTGATCAAACTTCTTCGGGGTAAAATAGTGAGTAGCCAACTTGGGGAAGTGATCAAACCTTGGGATAAGTTTAAATCTGCTTTTTTTTACTCCCGAAACTTTTTACCGTGGGTAAAAAGATTCTTCTTGGGGTATAAAAAATAAAACCAGATTTAAATTTAGCCCAAGGGTTGATGATGTATTTTCCCCAAGAAGGCTGCTCCCTATTTTACCCCAAGATGATTGGTCACTTTTTACCCCAAAGAGGGAGAAAATAATTAGATTTAGTGAATTCGAATAAATTATTGTATCAATTATTGTATTGTATGAATTCTATTAATAAAATAAGATGTTGTTATATGCCTCAATTTTGTTCATTCCTTTTTATTTTATATTTGCTTTCATTTTCTAATTTTGTATTTAATGAATAAATATTAATTTAGTTCATTTCCTTTTGTTTATATTTGTATTTATTTAATGAATAATATCGAATCAATATTTATTTTAAGTTCATAAATAAATTATAATAAAGTGAGAAAATAAATTAGAATAAAGTAAATAAAGTAAATAAAATAATTTGAATATAGTAAATAAATTAAAAAAAGTCACTATGCGTGACTTAAGTCACGCGACGTTACTTAACTAACGTAATTTTTAACCCTTGCGTTAGTTAATGATGACAGTCCGTCATATCACATTTTTAGAATCTTTTTAATTAAATTTTAATTCTATTTTTATTAGTTTAGTACTTAATTTAGAGTCCTTTTAAATAAAATGTCATGTCCTTATTTATTGAGTCAAGTAGTATATTAGTGCATATTATTATCATCGTCAATAGCTAGATGAGGTAATGAAGGTGTGACATAATTTGAAGAGCTGAACAATGAAGAAAAATGACAATATCATAGTTGAATAATTCATTTGCCACATGGCAATTCTTGGGTGTGTGAATAGAAAGTCATAGAGAAAAAATACATTGGGCTAGAGGAAAACAAAAGAAAGAAAAGCGTACATGCCATGAAGGGGAAATTGAAAAACTAGGTCACGCACCTATAAAAAGGACCAGCCGCACAACACAAATGGGAATCACGTTTTGGCAAGCAGTATCACATTTTTTTGGAACCAAGAGTTGGTTTCTTAGAGTGATGGCATTTCTAGAGAGAAATACAAAGCAAAGTAGTTAAGAGTAGATTCAATCCAATATTTATTGAGACATCATGGATCTAGGCATGGAATCTCTTTTCTTCATCATTTGCAAAGTTATCATAGACATATGTAACTACATCTACTCTTGTGGGTTTTGAGGTATTCAAAGCCATTATGTAAACTCTTGATCTTTTAATATATGGTTCTAGCTTATTTATACAATATTGTTGTTATTCTTGTATTTTAAGCTTTATTGAGATTTGAAATGATATTGACAAATACTTTTGAATCTAGGAACAGAATAAAAATGTATCTAAGTTTTCATTCTAGACATAGATGTTAATCTTTGGTAATCACTTTTTATCTAGAACTTAATGCTTTTGGATCAATTAATTGATTGGGAAATCATCGATTAAATGAACCGATCGACTTTGTGATTGTTTAATAGTTTGGGAAATCGACTTTTGAATAGTCCATTAGAAATCACGACATCATTTGGACACGAATGATGTTGTTGAGTGATTGTGATAATATCGTTTAAAAAGCTAGAATCCGTTATTTGATCGTGAGATTGCAGTTGTTACGCTTGGTTGAGTGTCTCTGACCCCAAACGAAATAGCCTTATCTATTCTCTATTTATTTTATGTCAAATAGTTTATATAGGTTTGCACAAACACACATTTTAAATCCATACGCTTAGAACAATATTAATTGTTGAATGGCTTGAATATCGCGCTAGTCCCTGTGAAAACGATATACAATACTTACTTTTGATTGATAGAAAAATATTACATCAGTTAACTAATGCAGGGGTAGTTTAGGTATTTCAGTTGCGCGCGAGCGAAACTTGCAGGGGAGAGCAGAAACCTAATTGTTAGTAAATTGGATTCCTCTAGGCCCAAAAGAGAAGTTGTTAAGCCTTTTTCGGTAAAAGACTTTACTTTCAATAAGAATTAAAAAAATGCTCTTCTCCTAACAAAAAACACTCCCTCCAAACTGAATGGACGAAAGTACTCTTGCGTGACTTAACTCACGCATGGTACTTTCAGCGTGAGTTAACTCACGCACCTTTGGCCGGTGGTGTGACTTAACTCACACTCCTTTCGGCACCACAGAAAACACGTTTTTTGGACGGTTTGGACAGTGGTCAGATGGTAAAACTTGATTTTTACACGTTTTTTGACTCACCACAATGCTTAGATACAACATAATATTCCCCTATAAATACTCTTCCAACCTTCATTATTTCTCACACCATCATCTCACACTCTCTCCTTCTCACTATCTCTCCCTCTTCCTTCTCCGATATTTACATCGTGTATATATGTCTCAGAATCTAGGTGATGCTCAATTGAAAAATGAGTGTGAGAAGAAGAAAGAAAAATCGACTCTAACATGGCACGAAATCGAATGTGATGGTTCCGTCAAAAAAAGCAATTTGAAGGTGTCGGTGTACAATCATTCCAGGCTAAGGAGGAGCGGAAGGACTTGTTATTTTGGTCCTCAACTAAAAGCAGGTGTCGCAAGGACTGTCGAGGACAACCCAATTGACTTAAGCGACGAAGGAGATGATTAAATGTAATGACTTGTAATAAAGTTGGATGTTTTTTTACATTCCTTTTAAATATAATGGATTGAATAAATTTGAATAAAGTTGCGTATGGAATAAATTCGAATAAAGTTGCACAAGTACGCAAAATCAATTAAAAATATACACAACTTTATTTAGTTTTAATTTCATCTACATAGGAGCACGATCCAATTCAAAGAAACCTCTTAGAGGTACATTCCCGTCATCACAGAAAGGAATGCATTCCGAGAGATTGCTTTGAACTTAATCGTACAATGTTGCTAACTTAAAAGTTTCAATTGAGAAAGGAGCATGATCAAGCTCAAAAGAACCTCTTAGAGGTGCATTCCCTTCCGTGACACTCATCCTATGCGAATGAATTCGATGTGGTAACCTATATAGCTAATTCGGCAGAATACATGTTGTGTTCTCTTAATCTTTTGACTTTTCAAAGAGGCTTGCAAATCACTACATTCAGTATAAGACACTTCAATACCAACATCTTCAACAAACTAACAAGAATTAAACTTAAATTCCAATAAAATAAAGACATGATGCTACTTAAACATAATTTTATGGAAGAATGAAACTGTTGAGAATATCTTCAGGAGATCTCAACAACGTAGCTTCCATCTCAATTATTAGGAACATACATTTCTCATAGTATCTGGAGAACATACTCCTCACGCAGTCATCGTCTGTCAGCATTATCTTTTCGGTTTGCAAATAACCGGGACGTGCATACTGAAGGTCCTCATCTCTCCTTGTGTCTTCGGGGTTGATTCTTTGATTGATTTTGTTCAGTTGATCCTTCAGATCCTTTAGCATGATATCAACCTGGACCTTGAACAAATGATGGTTTCCACCGTTGAAACGTACTTGATCTTTGAACAAATACGGGTCCATTGTTTCAAATCTACACCATAAGAAATTAAACAATCAATAAAAAAACTCATTCATACATTTCATCAAACACTTGGAGTGCAAATTATACATAAACCCTAAAACTCATAGCTACAACATAAACATGCAAACATCTAAATAATTAAGCAATATAAGTCATTTACATGTAACATTGTATCATTTCTTATTGGTACAGTTTGTTGGGTATTTGTATTGGCTGCATTGTTGCCAAAGCAAATATCCTTGATGTCTAATTTCGAACCAATGTTCCAACATGTGGTTAGGCATATCTGTAAGATGTTGGATACAATGTTCCAACATCCTGGCACGGTTCAGTGTGTCTGGGTTCATGCCTTTTTGTACGCGCACCCTTTATTGTTTAAGGAAACAATATTTCCTTATCTTATTGTCCAAGCAACGCGCATATCTATACAGAATCAGTTGTGGAATATTTCTAAAGTAGATTTTATATTTTAGTAAATATTTGTTATTGGTTGGAACGATCCTATAAATGTTCCGACATTTTAAGACTTTCCATATTCATTTCTGATTTCTGTTTTGCAGATTAGATGAACCGATCTGCTTTGTTCTGAAGGCCAACTAAGTATTTAGCCCAAGCTGCTTCAGTATATAAACAAGACTTCAAGACCTAATTGATTATTCAAGCCTTCATACTAAAAGTTTAGATTTTTAGGGTTTTGAGTCTACATGTATTCTGGTCTTGTATCATGTTAATGCAAGTTTAGAATCTTTATTGTGTGCCTTTCTTGTATCGTCTGTGATACTTGTTTAGGACTGTTTGTGTGAGTTTGATACTCTTGTGCACTACACCGAAGTTGTGAAACAAGGGGTTAGTTATTTGTGTTTGAAGGTAACTTCAACTTTGTGTTTGTGTTCAGGTCTGATAGGTCACAGGGGCTATGACTGACCTTTAGGATGGTGAGATGAGATCTCATATCTAGGAGTTCCTAGGTTGAAGTCTATACGGGTAGGTCCTAGGTCATAAAGTGTAAACGAGGAGTTTCCTGACAGCTTTAGAATAAGGACTACACTAGTGAATTTCCTTCCTGACTTGGTAGCCCCCAGAGTAGGTGTGTTTGTCACCGAACTAGGTCAACAAACTCATTGTGTTCTTTCCTTTCTTGTCGTTTATTTTTCTTGTTTTTAATTCTGTTTATTACATGATGAAACATTAATCAGAACATTGCAAACGTCGAAACATCTAACAGAACATAGTAAAACAAGTGCGCTAGAATTTCACAGTTCACCCCATAAGTACTGTTCATGTGAACTGTTCACACGTGTGGCACTGGTCACGTGAGTTACTATTCATCCAAAAAAAATATCTTCGAATTGTAACTTGCTACTTTTTTGAGTTACTCGGATTGAAAAATCGAGGAGATGAATAAATCAAAGGTGGAAAGAGAGGAAGCACGAAAAAAGGTGATGATGGGTAAGGCAATTTTCAACTCATCAACTTGTGCACTCTAAGCTACTTATGATCAAGAACCACAATCTTCCTCTAATGTATTTCCATTCACCAAGGAATTGCTAGATAAACTGTAAGAACTCCTTGAGCCACAAACACTTACCTTCTCCATAGCCCAAAAGGGTAACTTCTCGAAATCCTCCCACCTTAGTGTCGTTCCTAATCATACATGAATTGTTGATTTTGGAGCTATCAATCACATGACTGGAGAATCTAGTTGATTTTCCTCATATAAATCATGTGTAGGAAATTTCAAAATTAAGGTTGTCGATGACTCTCTTTCACCTGTGGCAGGAAAATGTTCTATTGTTTTGTCTCCCCTATTAACCATCCAACATGTACTACATGTTCCAAATTTGTCTTGCAACTTTTTATTTGTCAGTAAGCTAACCAAAAACGAAAATTGTCAAACTTTATTCTTTGATATTCACTGTGTATTTCAGGATTTGATCTCGGGACAGATAATTGGAAGTGCTAAGCAAAGTTGTGAACTCTACTACTTTGAAGATGAACCAGAAACCAGACATCAATCTGGACCACTAAGTTCTTCTTCTATTAAATATTTTTTGTTTCAAATAATAAGGATGACATTATGTTATGGTATTTAAAGTTGGGTCCTAGTTTTAAATATTTAAAGGCATTAATTCGAAAGTTTTTGAAGGGAAAGATATATCTTCATTTCAGTGTGAGGTTTGTGAATTTGCTAAACATCATCGAAACTCTTTTCCAATTCAAGCTTATAAACCTTCAAAACCTTTTTCAATAATTCTAGATGATTTGCCACTAAATATATTTTGGTGCACGACCTTTGTTCACGACCATAAACATCTTGGTATTTTTATAGGTTATTTATCTTCTCAAAAAGTTATAAATGTTTTGACCCTAGTACAAAGAAAATGTTTGTAACAATGGACGTTACTATTTTTGAAAACAAACCTGTGATAAACCACAAAATGCGTTGGTTCTGGTACATGGTAGGATCTTTTCCGGCGCTGCATTCTAGTGACCAGAGTTGCTTCATCAAAGATCTGTTTGTTGGTTCCTCGTGGATGTTCGGTTTGCTTTGTTCCCGGTCGTGGCACCTTCCAGATCTGTTGCCGTTCGTTGAGTTTTTGAAAAAAAAAATCCAGCTTCGATCTGAACTTTCTAAGTTTCAATCCGGCTTTGTTCTATTAAAACCACTGTCGACAGCCGCCATGGTGGTTAGGTTCTCTTCGATTCTGGTCGAGTTCATTCTAGTTCGTTGTTGTTGCTTTAAATACTTCAACTTTGGACTGGGATTCGAACTGTTGTGCTCGAAAGGGCTATGGCATAGCGTTATAGGCCGTTCAGGTCATTTCGTGGCCGTGAACTTGCAGTGGTTGTGTTTTCGTCGCGGCAAGTGGTGGGTGGGTGGACTAGTTTCCGTGTTGACGGACAGTTTTATGTCCCAGTTTTGATATGGAGGAATGCTCTCTTCAATGATATGGAGAGGAACGCTCAAAAACAACTTTTCTTCAGGTTCGTTTCAATCCCCACTTTGACTTCGCTGTATTGTACCATGGTAGCTGAGTTTGTTCGCTATAAATTTCATTTCTTCGTTTATTTTTTGTTGTTTACCTGTTAGGGATGGTTATAAAAAGTGTAGCTTGTCACTTGTTGTATTTCCCTTTAAGGGTTAATTTTACCCTTTTGTTTGATATCACTCGGTCATGTTTATGTCCCCAGTTTCTTATACTTTTATTTTTATCTAATCTATTTGCTTCTGTCTTAAAAATAAAATAAAAATGATGACAGGAAAAGCACAATTGCTTATATCTTCATATGCCAGTGTAGTTGTGTCTTAGTTTTCTAAGAAAGAAGTTGTAGTAGCACTATCTTTATATGAGGCTAAGCACGTAGTAGCATTAATGGTTGTTTTGTCAAGGCTACTGCCTTAGTATGCTCATGCAGAAAATGAATTTAAAACATGAAGAGAGAATGATGATGTTGGTAGATAGCAAGCCTGCTTTTGATCCTGCTAAGCCTTAAAGACAAGCAGTTTTGAAAGTTTGAAAAGGTGTATTCAATTCGAAAGGTTAATTAAAAATTTAGTTGAAGTTGGTTTGCTTAATTCAATAAGATTAGTTAGTTTACTTGCAGAACAAGTAATTGGTTAGTCAGTTTGTGTATAAATAAGATCACAATCATGTATCACTTGTATCCATCAATTATATCAATAAACATCTCAACTCTACATTTCTCTTAATTCCATTACACACTATTCTCTTCGAAATTAATTCTCTTAAAAAAATTCTATCAATTAGTATTCAGTACAATACATTAAATTTTCACATGTAAATAGCTAGTTGAGAGGGACGTTGCAATATCTAAGGGATAAGGATCAAAGCTGGATCTTCCACTTAATTATCTTAAAGGTAAATTTTTATATGCAAAGCAACTTTAACCTTAAATTTTACTATAAATAAAGATAAAGATAATCCAAAATTTTAAGTTTACTTCTTAAATAAAGATAATCCAAAATTTTAAGTTTACTTCTTAATTAAGTATCATACCTTTAAATATTTTTTTATGGTTTATATTCAATTAGATAAAATAATTTAGGGTCTTGTCAACTAGTGTCATCAGGACATTATTTAAGGATTTTACAAATAGAAAATTTGTCTTGAAAATATAAGATGTTATTTTTGATTAATTAATGATTACACAACTTTTGCATGAAAACTTGCTTGTTTTGGATGCTTAACTAATACTTTTGAAGCACCGGTTACCATTCTCCAATAATTTATAGTTACTTCTCATTTAAGTTTTGTTGTTAGATATGAATACTTCTCAACTAAGTAAACATATAATATATTAGTTTTTCCCCCTGAAAAATATAGTTTTTCCTTCGAAGGAATATAATATTTTATAGTTAGTAAAATAAAATATTTTATAATATATATTAATTAATCAATTTATAGATAGGAAAGTACTTTAAATTGTACTGAAGTAAAGATAAACAAAATCCAAATGTTTAAATTAAGGGTCAGATTAACTTGTGCCCTAAGGGCACATGTTAAACAATCTAAAAATGACAACTTTACATTGGAAAATATAATATATTATTTTTTAAGAAGTTGAATGCACGACTTTTCATACGTATATTTCTTTAATAATTTCTTTAACATATGTCCTTCATGGCACAAGTTAACATTTGCCTTAAATTAAATTTCTAAATTAAGTTTCTTACCTTTGACTAAATGTTTAAATTTAAAACATATAGTCACTTTGATAAAATAAATGATAGTTGCTTCTCAATTAAGTTTTGTTTTTTAGACTGAAATACTTCTCAACTATGTTAACATATAAACTTTTATGATATACATTAATATTAGGAAAATTCTATGACGAAGTTCTGACTTTTTCGGTAGGGTGAACTATTCCGCTGTTATTTGATGATATTTTGTTATTTGATGGATGAACTATTCTGCTGTTATTTGATGATATTTTGTTTTATTATTTATTGAAAAGTTGAGTATGTGTAACACCTGTTCAATTATTTATAAGTGTTATTTAAAAATTCAAAGTCAGGGTCGTAGGGTGTTACAAGAGGCAACCCATATGTTTATTTTTTAGTCATTGTATTTCAGTTATAACATTCCATCTAACAATTTCTTTCTTCTACTGTTTGCTAACTCGCGACTAGGCGCGTTGTTTTTACATGAATTGCATAACTTTTCCTTTTCCAAAAATCTCAACAATTTTGTGTTAGTCTCGGAGAGTTATTCCAACTGATGGCAGTCAGTCATTCACTATTTTTAGAGTCATTTTAATTAAATTTTTAGTCTATTTTTATTTATTTAGTTTTTAATTTAAAGTCATTTTAAATAAATTGTCATTTTTAATTTATCGAGTCAAATGGTATATTATCATCATATTTACTGGTTATTTGATCAAGTGGTAATTTAGTAGTGTGAATAAAAAGTTATGAGAAAAAAATATATTGGGCTTGAGCAAATCAAAAGAAAGAAAAACGTGGCATTCTTGGGGAGAAAGAAAGAAACTAGGTTACATGAACCTATAAAAAGGAAGCAACGCACATCACAGGAGGGCACTCTTTGGCACTCAAATATTCACGTTTTGGGCACAACAGAAGTCGCGTTTTGGAAAGGGAAAAGATCATTCACGCAACACGAGAAGAAGAAAAAGGCACATGAACATGAAATAACAACATCATCAGGAGCTGTTGAAAAGAAATTGCGAAGCAAAGCCCACAACGACGGAACTCTATCGGTTTATTTTCTTTACTATGTTGTTTATTCTTTTAATTATGTCTAGCTAATTTTCTTTGAGATTAGGTCTGACATGATTCTGTGTAACCCTAATTGAAACATGTTGTTGTGAAACTCTACCTAAGAAATTAGGGGTTGTAGTTTGAGAAGAGGGTCCTGAGTCAAGTGATTGATTAGAGCTATTTTGTTAATCATCGTGAAACTAGAAAATCATTCATAAGAATAGGTGCAGTATACCAATTAGGGGAACCCAGGTGATTCGAAAACCTAGTCTCATCTCTCCATATATTTTCCAAACAAATCTTTATTTTCTGTTATTTAATTTTATGCAATCAAATCTACTGCCTCGGGCATCAAAATAATTTACACATCCTAAATATTAACTTTATTGCTGAATTGAGATTAACACAGTCCTCGTGGATAAGAACTTATTTTTATTACTACGATAGTTTTGGTACATTTGCCAAATTGTCTATCACCAACCATTAACAATAGAGGGCTATTTTACTTCTGAAGTTCAAGAGCATGATAACTTTTAAGACTTGTTGCGAAGTTACTCATAAATATTCACCATTACAATTCTGCATAGCATAACTTGTGAGATTTTGAGCTAAATATATATTCCACTTTTTCTTCTATAATTCTGTCTATTTGTGTGTTTCATGTGGATTGTTATTTTTTCTTGAAATTATGGTCGTTCTTTACAAACTATCGGTTGTATTGTTATACACATGAGACATTTGTTTTCTACCTTGTGCCTTTTAAGCCATCTTTTTTTTATTATTGATATATCCTTAGTAAAATCACTTTGAGCCTCAATGCAAATTGTCTTTCTATGTTTACTTATGTGACTTGAATCATGGCAAAAGTTTTGAACCCTAAAATGGTATATATTTCTGATTTCTTTTGGAGTTAGATAGATTAGCGAAATACTTAACATGGTTTCAAATTAAGTTTGGGGTTGTTCTTTGGAATTAGCAACATCTTAAGTTTGGGGTGGGGTACCAATAGAACTTGGTTATCAAAAGAAAAAATGAAAAAGGAAATTGTGGACAAAAACATAAAAAATGATGGTCTACATAAAAAAAATAGAAAATAAAGAGCCAACAAAAAGTAAATAATTAAGTGAGAGGTCCAGCATCGATCCTCATCCCTTACATATTGCAACGTCCCTGTGAACTAGCTATTCACATTTGACAATTTAATGTATTATACAAATTGATAGAATTTTTTTTATAAGAGAATTAATTTCGAATAGCATAGTGTGTAATAGAATTGAGAGAATTACAGAGTTATACTCCTTTGAAATAAATCAGGAATTTAATAGGGAACAAAAGAATAAATAAAATAAACGACATTATATTAAATAAATATCCAACAAAAATAAACAGAGGTTCATCTTAGAACTCTAACCTAAAAAGATTTAGTTACACAAGGTAACTAAAAAGAAATACCTAAAGATAAAAACATACCCTAGAAAATCAAGGAGAAGATAGAAACTCTCCTAAAGCTCCAAAGTTGTCTACCTCTTGAACTGGCACAGTTCTGAACGAGAATTTCTAAATGAGGTAGGCTAATATTTATAGTGAGAGTTTCTAGCTACCTAGTTTGGGTTAAAAGTGTGGGCTTTACCTAACACGGAAGCAGGAAAAGACAGTTGCGCCCCACATTTTTGCATGCACGGGGCGCATGCCAAATTCTCTAGGCGCATGTGAGTGAGGCAAAAAGCATGCCCTAGGCGCAAGTCATCTATTTCCTAGGCCTAATTCTCCGTCGTTTTAGGTCTTCTTCTTCAAATAACTTGCCTCAAACTTTGGGAACATCATTCCTCCCATTTGTAAGTCTTCTGAGGCCTCTTGAATCTTCATTCTTGGTTTTCCTAAGTTGTCACAATTCTTCAGATGTTCTTGATTTGCCGATTTACATGATTTCTTCGTGAATTACTTCAAAAAACCCTAAAATTAATATGTTTCAGGAAAACTAATATTATAGACTCAAATATAAACATTACAAAAGTCGCGAAATCATAGGAAATTGTTCTAATACTCCTCCTTTCTACTGCTAAATCTTACTGAAAATAATTGAAAAACATGTTAAGAATAATGTAAGATGACCTGTCATAAGTATGCTAAAGAGTGAGTTGTTGGCATGTATTGTCAACGATATTTTAAGAAAGGCTAAATTACGCATTTGGTCCTCTAAATAATTTCTTAGTTTCATTTTGGTCTCATAAATAATAAATTTTTTGTTTTGGTCCCTTAATTCTATCTTTGTGAGTCAAGTTGGTCCCCTTTGTTAGTTTTCTAATGTCTATTATTATTGATATGATTTTAACCGTTTGATTTTAAATCCATTGCATCCTTCATCTTCCATTTCCTTTTTCATGATCTTCATCATAATATTCGGATCCAAAAAAACATTAAATGCTAAAACTAAAAGAAGAAGAAAATCAAGAAATCTGAGTGGGAAAAACTTAAATCTAAAATCATAAATCTCTAGAACTTCAAATGCAAAAATCATCACCATCTTCTTAAAAAAAAGAGAAGCAAAATAAAGTTTCTTTCACCATCAAACACTTCAGAGTCGCATATCTGTAACATTGATAGAACTTCATAATGGCTCTCACAAACTAAACTTTTCACAATCCCTTTGCCTCAATTCCATTCGCTTGTTCCTCTTCACAATCACTTCATACAAATCGAATCATCACTATCTCAATAAATCGTGAATCGTGTTTCGTCTCCAAAACCGATTCTCAATTGCTTCGTTCTCGCCAATTTCCCAGAAACTTCAAATCCTTAAACTCTTTTTGAAGAATGGGTTTTGGTCTGTGTTGTTTTACTGTATTAATTTTAGTATGATTTTGGATTTGAAGTTTGAACTAAACTTGAAGCTAGTATGATAAAAAAAAAAAATTTTTGAAGAGGGATGGGGTAAATAGGTTTTGAATTGGATTGAGAGAAGAAGGTATCGATTGAGAGAAAAAAGAATTAAATTGAAAAAATAATAAGGGTTATTTCATATGTGGGTGGGTGAGTGAATGAAGGAAA
>Ga0315914_1007309_pt1 | contig 15331 bp, 7 predicted proteins | sample MpolenodulesMG_FD_203920 | JGI IMG/M metagenome (GOLD analysis project Ga0315914, IMG submission 203920) | Medicago polymorpha root nodule microbial communities from Los Angeles, California, United States - elongated nodules | ecosystem: Host-associated > Plants > Roots > Nodule | place: USA... | reverse complement strand
ATAGATGGAAGCACATCCACTACCATCACCCTGCCAATGAAGAATATATTTGTAAGAGTTTCATATAAACCAGTATTTTTTACCAAAAATATATATAAACCGGTATTTAATTATATCGTTAATATCACTGACAACCTTTATACAAGCAGTGTATGAATTATAAATGAAAGGCAGAGCAGGATTCAGAGTAGATTCAATGTATCACATGAGCAGTGGTTCGCAACATCGCAGTTTACAATACAAATGAGTTTAAAACTCGGCCATCAAGTCCTGCTCCAAACTAAAACTCTAACTTGCGATACTATTACACTAAGATAACAAAAAACAAAAAACTGCAAATATTGTAATTTAGAGAGAAAATTGGCAGGCTCATAAAACCATATTATGATAAAAGGGAGCATTCGTTGCCCGCTGTCAACATCATAATTTAAATCAAATAGAAAGTGCTTCATCTAAAGAATTGAGTACGATGATCTGACAAGAGACAACTTTGAGATATATGACCAGAGTTCACAACAAACAAGGTAAATTCTGTGGGATGAAGAAACATGAATATCAAACAAGCTAAGCAACAAAAATGATAGGGAAGCATATGTGATGTAGGAGAAACCACTTCTAAAAGCCAGACTGTTAGAGAGAGAAAAACATCTGGTTTCAAAGGGAGTTGTGTGTCACAAACCAGCCAAAGTAGGTCCATCCAGATAAGAATTAGATAAACTGAACCTTGTTAACACTTGACATAGAGGAGAGACAGGATCCCATTTATAAAAGCCAAGCTGTTACGAAGGAATAGTCATTTCTTTAAAAGTTTAAAAACTATTGTGTCTAAACCCAAAATATGGCACTCACACTATCAAGTAATCTCTGGGAGATAAAATGAAGAAATCGAAGATATAACCCAACATTTAAAAAATACTGGCCTCTTAAAAAAAAATATATACTGGCAATAGAAAATCCATATGCAACATTGAGAAGGTATCGGCTGATGAAAAATAGGGGATTTGATTAGGAATTAGACAACTAGTGAATATTGATGACCATTGGAATTGATTACGAATAGAATTAGTAAAGACAATTGGCTTATGAAGCTATTAATTATTGAATTATAGAGAAATAGGGAATCAAACAGTTGGATGCTTGTGAAACCTCAGCCCAAGGTACTTCCATTATTGAACTTCTCTTGTGTTCCTTAAATTTCTGAGATATTTTAATTAAATTCAATTTCTCTCAGTCTGATTGACCAGATAACACAAGGTCTTACAATCTAATATTTGTTAATTAGCCGTTGATGAAACAACATTTTAGACTAAACTCCTAAACGTGAGATATAACACACTTGCCTTACCCATGTTTCACACAATCACTATTTCGTGATCAATAATCGGTATCTTTTTCTAAAGACTTTTCAGTCGGAAAAATGAATTATGGTATATTCTAATGAAAATTGACTCTGTCCTCTAATATTGACACTTTGCCCTTACTATGATTGACAGTTTGATACTATTTCCGTAAAATTTTTGATATGAAGTTGCTACTGGCTATAATTCTTAAAAATCAGATTTAATGTGTAAACAAAGCATTGGGTCTACAACTACTGGCATGCCTTCTAATTGATTAATCTACCCTCCCAATGAGAACAAGAATAAATAAAATATCTGAACAAACAAAAGGAATAATACTCTTGGACATATAAGTGAGATCAAATAAGATGGTTTCCCAAAAAATATAGGCAAGAAAAGAAACATTGACTTCATAACTAAATACATAAGCAATAAGCTTATTTTAAAAATAAAGAATGTAAATTGTAAACACAAGACACCCTTGTACTAACATGTAAAAACAGATAAAGTTGGAGATAACATTGACCAGAAAAGTACCTTGACATAATCACCAGCCTGAATCATAAAAACTGTGCAACTGTGAATGAATTTTGAGGTGAGAATCACCTTTCCTTGGATCAGATTGCATATAGAGGAAGGGGAATGTGATTCTGCAACAGTACTTGGTGATTTTTTGTTTTGTTAAATAAGTAGTCATTTATTTTACGGGTGGTCATTGTTTTTAACTAATAATATCATCATCAATTTAATTGTATTAATAATTATGGAACAACTGCTCAAAAAGAATTAATTTTGGAACAGAATGTGTACGCAGGTGTTGTTTTATTAGATAGACACCTAGAAAAGCATGGTTTTTGAAGCATATAACTTAAGTAATGGTTTTTGGATTGTTATTAGTATTGTTTTTTGATACCAATGTGACGTCTAACGTCGTATATGAGGAAGTATTTCGCAATGTGTGATGAAACTACATGCCAATGTACTAAAATTTTCATATTTCTTTTACTGAATTATTGATAGGATTACCGAATTTTGTTTTATAATAGTTTCAGATGTTATACATTTTATGAAGTGTTTTATTTTGTCTATTATAGATTATCACCTGTTCTCTTTTTTCACCGCTACCAATTATATATTGCATTTTATTATTCGTAAGTTAATCCCTTAACAATAAACCCGTGCGACGCACGGGTCAACAATTTAGTTGTAATTAAAATTAGAGCAATGATATTTGAACAACCATTTGTTACAACCTTTCTTTTCTCTCTTTTCATTGGTCAAAAACAATGGAGAGAGAAAAAGGAAGAGAGAGACTAAAAATAGAATGTGAGTATGAGAGAGAAAGTTGTCTAAAAGTTGTCACAAAATGGTTATACAAATATCATTTCTCTTGAAATTAAAGCATAAATCCAAGTAGAAAACCTTTTTCTTTCCAAAGACCGTAAATTTCATATTATTTTTTTTACAACGGTACCGCATATGATTTGAACACATCGTAAACTTCATCTCGGTTTCACAAGTAATTAACGCCACTTAAAATCTTCTACATGTTGCATTTTTTAACTGCTTTCTGGATGTATCATCATAGTATAATTGTTTTTACTTCTAAACATTCAAGTGAAATCTGTGTGAAAAACCAATTCAGTGGTTCTTTTTGAGCGTGAGTTAACTCACGCGGCGTGAGTTAAGTTACACATGTGTAAAAATTAAGGGTGTGTTTTTTTCAAGTTATATTCGTAGATTTCCAGAAATAAAAAGATAGAAATATGCATGCATATGTTTGTTACAAGTTTATTAAATTTTATTCCCGGGTATTAAACGTTTTGGTGAATAGAAAAAAGTTCCCAAAGAAAAGGGTGGGAATAAAGTTCCGATGAAGATGAGAACAATTTCATATGTAATCCCTATTTTTATGGTTATCGCGAATATTATAATGTTAAACAAACATCTTTTTTCTATATACCTTGAAATGAAATTCTCATCTTTATGTTTCAAGGAATGTTATTTCTAGGAATAAATTTGATAAACTTGAAACAAACAAACTCTAAGTCACGTTTTTTTACACTTGCGTGAGTTAACTCACGTAGGGGTATTTTGGAAAGTTCAGTTGAGCGCGAGTGATTTTTGTTGGGTAAAGAGCTATAATCAACAAATTATAGATAAAGAAAATGTTAACATGTAGGATTGAGTCTAGGAAAGGGTTCAGTTAAAGTCCCACAAATATAGAAAACAACAGCGGAGCTTGAGAAAAAAAAAAAGTGTGGGCCACTGAAGTAAATGACAATATTTTAAAGGTTTAATAGCAGTTTTTGCCCCCTAACTTTCACGAAGTTGCGATTTTGGTCCCCTAAAAAAACTACAAAATTGCCCTCTAAGTTTTGCAACTGTAGCAGTTTTGGTCCCCAAGGCAAAAAAAAAAAAAAAAGATAACATGTGGTACCTCACTTAGAGTGCCACGTCAGCGTAGACCGATTCAAAATTGACTTTGGGGGCCAAAACTGCTACATGTGCAAAACTTAGGGGACAGTTTTGTAGTTTTTTCTTCTTAAGGGGCCAAAATCGCAACTTTGGGAAAGTTAGGGGGCTAATCCTGCTATTAAGCCTATTTTAAAAGTACTCTATGATACTCCCTCCGTTCTATATTAAGTGACACAGTTGACTCTGTTACACACACCAATCCACATTTTGTATCTTTAATATCTTTATTTTATATTTGAAAAAATTGTGAAAATTTAATATTTTTAAAATATTCATCGAGACGAATGTAACTAGATCTTATATGATATTATTTATCTTTATATATTAGTAGAAAAATGCGGTTAAAATATGTTAGGTCAAAATTACAAATTATCGGATAGGTCAGTATTGTAAGACAGAAGGAATACAAACGACAATGTTTAAAACCGAGCTCAATTATATCAATGGCAATGATTCTGTTCATCATAGTCAACAATGGTTAAATTGTTCTTCTAAAATAATTTATAAAGCAGTTTCTAGATTATAACAATGACAATGAATTTTTGATAGAATTGTCTATTGTTAGTGAAAATTGTTGTCGTAGGAATAGACATCGATGGCATTTAGCATGCACAAGGGAAAGATTTGTGCACCATGCACAACCTATGAATTTCTGGACAGCTGGCGGTAAAAATGGTATTTTTACCTGCCGGAATATTTTAATGAAACATATAATATTGTAAAATATTCCGTTTATTGTTTCTGCTGCACACACTCCCTAAAAAACCACCACTTATTGGCAATTACTTTTATACCCCTAAAATTGAAACATGGAGAAGTAATTCAGATTTTCCTTTTCTTCACATGTGAAACACCACTTTAAATCTCATTTTGAGCTTTGTTTCCCTTCTCCTTCATGCTTAACATTTTTCTTCATCTCCATAGCTACCCATGTTCTTGACATTTCCAGATATGCTTTCTCCTTCATGCTTAACTTAAAGTTCTTCTTCATCAACAAAATTGTTCAACATTATTTCATTTTCCTTTATTGATCTGGAGATTGCAGCTTAGTTTGGTTTATAGATTTAGATTCATTTTCAACTGAAAGGTATGAATAAAACTTTGTTTATCATTTTAAATGTTTTATTATGCCATAAGGAATATGTTTTCATATACATTGGTGCTGGAATTTATGTTGTTGGTGCTTACTTGATGACATTACTTTTTTAGTATCATGGGAGAAAACCTCACCACAAGGGTTAGAAGAATGACGCTTGCAGGTAATGACATATTTTCTTCATTGATTAATATTAACTATTAAGAACGTTTGGAAAATAGTTTACAAATGGTTAAACAAGTGTTTTTTGTGCTTGAAAATTCGTGCAATTTTCTTCGAACATTTATTGAAAACAATATAATCTTACAAATATTGAAATTGTTATTTTTGCTTTAGCTATTTTGAGGAATGAAGTTGGATGGTTCGATGAGGAAGAGCACAACTCGAGTCTTGTTGCAGCTCGCCTAGCCACTGATGCCGCTGATGTAAAGTCCGCCATTGCTGAGAGGATATCCGTAATATTACAGAACATGACATCTCTTCTCACTTCTTTCATTGTTGAATGGAGGGTTTCTTTACTCATCCTTGGAACTCTCCCTCTTCTTGTTCTAGCAAATTTTGCTCAGGTACATCTCACTCTAATATATACATCAATGCATATAAATTTGTTTAACCTATATTAATCTAGAAATCATGCATTTGACTCGATCGTGAAATTTTGACCGATTATCTGATCAAGACCAGACGACTTACATTCTAACTTTGGTAAATTGATTCAAAATATAAAGTCAAAACGTGAATCATGTGATCTTGATTAGATGGTATAAATTGACAGCCGCGTGGTTAACGCAATCACAATCACGCATTGAAAATTGATTCACTGTAGTTTCGATATCCCTGCATTCATAAAAGTTAGTGCATAGGTGACCACATGCCACAGGGTTAATAAAGAAAAAAATGGTTAGCTAGAGAGTAAAGCTAAGTATGTTGACATGAGGTTTTACCTTGCAACAAGTTTTGAAGCACAGGGGTGTTCTTCTCAAATTGTATTTTGCTATAAGTTTTTATTCTAAGATTTTAACTGTTTCATTTGTCTTGATGGAAATTGGAAAATAGAAATGGAGAGAAACTTGACAAAGGAACCGAGAGAAAGAGAGAAAATTCATGTTGAATATTCTGATTGAGTTTGTTAGAATGAATTGGTTAGTTGCAAGCTGAGAACAGATATGTATTCTTACCCAATCTGAACTGAACCAGGACTGTGCTGACTCAGCACAATTGGTTACAATTAGTTCAAGTCTAGAGCCTTGTTTGGCTAGCTAAACTATTAGCTATACTTACTCTATTATGTCTGCTATAGCTTTGACTTGAAATATTAATATGGACTAATTTTGTCACCCTTTTATGTATAGAACCTGCACAAAAAATTATTAGTTGGAAAAGGACGACATCTTTTCGACCATCCTCATCCGGGAACCCTTTGGCTTCGAAATCAAGGGAAGATATTGGAAGTGACTTTGTTGAAGAAATCTGCATGATTGTTGGAAGCCATTCATCCACACTTGACAGATTGTATGCATGGGAGCGAAAGCTCTATGATGAAGTAAAAATTAAGACTTGCTAAAAAGAGTATCTTATGTTATTTGGTTTTGAAAGTATAGAAAGGAAAAACTAATAATCAAATTAATATTAGAAAGCTCTTATCTGGAAAAAATTCAAGAAATAGCCAAAAAAAAAACAGAATACAAGAACAACACTTCATAAATCACACACAGTAGGTTGAAACTAACTCACAAATCACACATAATAGGTTCTCAACTCAGCAAATCACACATAATAAGTACAAACTAACTCAAAAATCACATGAACAAAATACCTAAATCGATCCAAGTTTGAATCCAAAGCGGAAATAAAAAATATGATAAATCAGCCAAATGATAAATAAATTTGATATGTTAGAGACAAAAATGTGAGGATGGAAAAATAAGGAGGGAGATGAAATTTGATTATTTTAGGAGAAGAGAGAAAGTGAAATAATTCCGTCAAATGAACTCCACCTAATATATTATATTACTTCACATTTTTCAATTATTTAAACCACTCAATTGAATTTTCTAAATATTCATACCACTCTCCAAAACTTTGAACTAGGCCTCACTAATTTTATAATATACTCTAAATTAATAATTATCAGTTTTTCAAATCATTTTTTATCACTTTAATTCATAAAGTATTGTTATAAAAAAGAACAAACTCGTGACAAGATTACAATTCTTGTTATCGACTAACCAAGCTTACGACTCTCACCGTAATGACAACTCTCACCATAATGACAAGATTCTTTAACCTAAACTACTACAAAGACTTCAGCACGACTGGTCAAACTCACAACTCTTACCATAACTGAAAGAATCTCAGAGTCAAAGTACTTGGATGAACGTTCACTGACTAATCAAACTCATTTTATCGACTAACCAAGCTTACACCTCTCACCCTCATGACAACTCTCACCCTAATGACAAGGTTCTTTGACCTAAACTAATTCAAAGATGTCCGCACGACTGATCAAACTCACAACTCTTACCCTAACTGAAAGAATATTGGAGTTAAAGTACTTGGATGAACGTCCAATGACTAATCAAACTCTTGTTATCGACTAACCAAGCTTACACCTCTCACCCTAATGACAGGATTCTTTGACCTAAATTACTACAAATACTTTAGCACGACTAATCAAACTCACACTCTTACCTAACTGAAAGAATATTGGAGTCAAAGTACTTGGATGAACGTTCAATGACTAATCAAACTCTTGTTATCGACTAACCAAGCTTACAACTTTCACCCTAATGACAACTCTCACCCTAATGACAAGATTATTCGATCTAAACTACTTCCAAGATTTCAGAACGACTGATCAAACTCACAACTCTTACCCAAACTCAAAGAATCTTGTAGTCAAAGTACTTGGATGAATGTTCAACGACTAATCAAACTCTTAATCGACTAATCAAGCTTACAACTCTCACCCAACGAGAAGATTCTTCGACCTAAACTACTTTGAAGATTTCAGAACGACTGATCAAACTCACAACTCTTACCATAACTCAAAAAATATTGTAGTCAAAGTACTTAGATGAATGTATGATGACTACTCAAAGAATAAATATCAATTATTATTCTGATCCTTTTGGCATAGTTTTGTTTAGTATTATTGACACGTGAATATATATATATATATATATATTATTCTTTCCTTTTTGGTGTTTTTATATATTATTATTATTATTCTATTTGGGGATAAACTATATTTTAAAACATCATATTCTCGTTTATTTTTGTGTGGAAAATTATACTCCCTCTGTTTCAAAATATGTTTCACATTTTTGTAAGGTGTGTCATTTACATGACATACATTGACCATATTTTTTAACTAAAATATAAATACAAACGTTAGCATATAAGATTATGTTCGATTTTGTACCAAAAAAAAATTATGTTCGATTTGTCTCTCAACATATTTTAAAATATTAAATTTGATAATTTTTTGTTCGTTCTTAGTCCAATTAGGTCATATTGCAATATAAATTTTGGTTTAATTTCAGCAAAGACCTGATTTAGTTTGAGTCAACTTTTTATTTTCAATGATATTATTCCTTCAACTAAGGTTAGGGTTTAGAAAATTGATGGATTTAGAAAATATTATTCCTTCAACTAAGGTTAGGGTTTGGAACATATTACTTCAACAAAATTGTGGAATTTAAAAAAATGATGAATTTGAAAAGGAAAATCTTATAAAGTTCAACCATAATAGAAGGAACAAAATTGTGAAATTTAGAAATAATAAAGAAGATCATACTTTGTAATTTATATTGTCGACTATAATTTTTTTTTCAATAATACGTAAATAGTTTAATATCATAAATTTTACTTTGTAATTTATATTATCAACTATAAATTTTTGTGATAATACCAAAATAAGTTAATATTGTTAATCAAATAAAAAATTACTTTGTAATTTAAATTTTCAACTATAAATTTTTGTGGTAATACGAAAATAAGTTAATATTGTTAATCAAATAAAAAAATTACTTTGTAATTTAAATTGTCAACTGTTGATTTTTTTCAATAACACGAAAATAATTTCATTTTCAATTACAATCAAACGTCACTATTTCATAATCAAATATTACATGTGCTTCTATATTTTACTCCATTTATTAATATTTATAGAACCCAAATTGTGTATTGTCCATGGCAAGTCAAGCAAACATCTTTCATGCAAATTAGTGAACATTGGACACGCCACACTGCCATACAGTCAAAAGGCACTGAATTCACTCTCTTCAAAATAAAAAACATTGAGTTGACTGTCAACTTTTCAGAACATAACCAGTCTAAATTGCTCCGCTGTATCCAACACAATAGCAACTATCAATAACAACCGTTTGATCATCATCTACAATTAGTCAATGGTTTGACCATCCTTCATCATAACTATTCAAACACCATCGAACGGACCCAATACGATTGTTACAGTGTTCCTTAAAATATCACCCGTTTGTCTCCAATACTACACACCTGCAACACAATATTTTTTATCAGATGGATGTGTATCAATAACAACAAAGGTAATAACCTAATTAATAACCTTCTTTTAGAATAACAAAACATAATTAATAACCTGATTTAAAACAGCATTTTTCTGAAAGAAAAACTAAAAATACGTCCTTAATTATGTTTTTGAATTTTTACATTAATTTTTATATCAATATGTCGTTGACTAATTTCATAATTACCTTTAAAACATTTTATTCAAACACAATTATTTTTTAAAGGGTTTGTCTAACATGATAGAAAAACCCTTTTTCTAAAGGTCATTTAAGGTGCATTAATCAAATCTTTAAAAGATTTAGAAAAAGGTAAATATGTAAATTGAGGAAGTAATTGTGATTTGAAGTAAGAAAACGAACGTTATAGAAACAATTCACATGTGACAAGTGAGTGCAAACCTTCTTCTAGAATAGTTCTATCCACAGCTTCATCTACAAGAAGCAAAAACACAAAAAATAAATAAATAAACTTTAAACGTAGTAAAGAGTAGTAGAAAAATAAAAATTTCACAAAAGAAACAATGAAATTGGGACTTACCTTGGAAGCACTTCCACTAAATTCAAGTAGCTAATTGACTTCAAGAGATGTTATTACAAAGATAAGAGATTCAAAATCCTCATCCTGCAATGAAAAGTAAGCAATTGAGATTCAATATTTTGTTACATTATTCTATGAAAAAATGAACAAGGTATGAAAAAAATGAAACAAAAACTTCGATTTAAACTATCTCGAAGATTGTTAATTAATCAATCAAGAGTTCACAACTCTTACTTAATAGAAATAATCTTATACGATCCCCGTGAGCTTAGCTCGCACCCCGGACACCCCATTTCTCCACATTTAATTGTGTGAGCTCTAGCCACTAGGCTACTTTACAAAAAAAAAACATTAATCTTATACGAAAAGTACTTTGATGAATGTTAATCGATTTATAAAGATAATCACTGCTTGGTTTCTATTTAATTATTATTATTGTTATTATTATAATTAATTTGTATTTTAATATAAATAAACATTAATAATATTATAACGACAAAACTAATTTTATATTTATATATAGAAAATAACATAATACAATTTTATAAATAAAACTCAAGATTAAAAATACAACAAATGAAATTCATCAAAATGCAAAAACTGAAAATCGATAATTAATAAATGATGAATGTGGTCTTTAATATACATCACATACAAAAGCCTAAAATGTTAAATTTTGTTCATAATACCGACCGGACTGTGTATTTATTAGCCAAATATTACACACAATTTATTCATCTTCTAATTTTTTCAAAAAAATTAAAATCCAATTACAACCGTCCAATTTACTAAAACAACTTCTATTAATTTTTAATTCTTTTTCAGATTTTTCCATATCAAATTAAATGCAATTTTCTGTCAAAAATTAAAATTATGGAGGAAAAAAAATATTTCCATTTTTTCGGACCAAGAAAATTAAATTTGGCAGCCCATAGAAATTTTTTTACTCCACATTGCATGCCCAAGCCCAATACAAAATCCACCAAAAAATGCAATAAAATATTCTGATTTAATCAAAAAGGTGGGTCCTGCGTGGGACGCACATGCCCTCTCTCCCTTTAAGGAAGCAAGTCATCCACTCCTCCATCCAAACAAATCTCACCCGTCGGCATTAAAACAATAATAAATGAACGGTTCAGATTTAATTTAGGGTCAATTTTGCACAACTTTTGCATAGTGCACAAATCTTTTTTTTGTACGAAAATTGTTGTCAAAAGATAAGACGACTTATTTTACTTTTAGAAACAGTTATGAGACGTTGTCGTATATATATCAAAAAGAAAAATTGGGGGTGAATTGTGGTCCACCACAGCCTTAGAGAGGCTCAACCGTTGATAGCAAATCACAGTTCAATTCTCAGTTGAAATACGTGTACGTTCCCATTTAATATCTGACAATCTCAAATAAGATTGTCTTTTGTGGACAAACATATGGAAGAAAAAAAAGGTTGAGTTTATCTTTTGGTCTCTTATCTAATAATTTAGTTTCATTTATGTCCAATAACTAATTGGTGTTACGTTTAGATCCCTTAACTATACTTTCGTTAATCAATTCAAACCATTAAATCTTACAAGTCTACTATATCTAGTAGCTTACCATCACCAATTAATTTTCTTTACTCTTTGTCAGCCTCTTCATTCACAGTCATAAACTTGCATAGAGATTAAGACCGAGAAAATATAGAAGATTGCAACTAATTGCACCTTTTGATATCGAAAAGGGAAAAAAACATTATAACATCGCTAAGCAATAATCCAAAACATTATGGATTCGTTTGTTACAGATTAAAATAACAGTGATTTTGACGTAACATAATTTAGAGATTATATTTTAGAGATTTTATGTAAAATTAGAATCTATTTTGCGTTTGTTTACCGTGATAAAAATCACTTTTTTTAAACAAATAATTTGGTTTGTTTGAATACAACTATATAAAAGAAATTTTTTGTTACAAAATTAGTTCAATCTTTTAAACCATATTTTTTCTCTCCTCTAAAAAAATCTTATTTTTTGATAAGTTGCTCGCAATAGCTTCTTATTTGAAGCTGTTAATAAGAGGCTGTTTTTAAATTCTGATTTACTTTTTTTAAAATTGTAACAAATGGATGCAACACTCTTAAAAGTGATTTTCTTTTTAAAGTAATTTTCTCTTAAAAAAGATATAACAAACAGGCTCTAAATCTCATTGATTTTCATAAAAAAATAATCTAAAAATATGAAATAATATTATGTTTGTGATTATTATATATATTGTTATTATTATTATTACTAGCGGAAAGACGGGCACTATCGTGCCCGTCTGTCCGCTCTTTCTACTGCGCTAACGTATGTGATTATTTTATTATGTTTGTTTGTATAATTTTGATTAAAGTTTCAAAAATTTTAAATATTAATAGAAATTATTGATATATTGATTTATAAACAAAATATTGTCAAGGCATATAACAATTTATTTTGACTCATAATCACTTAAAAACACTTACTAATATTTAATATAATGCTAACAAATCTTTTTCTAAAATATTTTGAGTCCTAATCTTTTGTAAGAGGATTTAAAGTCTAATCTTTAGCAATATTTTTTTGTTTACGTTTGTTACTAATCTTTTTTTAGAGTATTTAAAGTATAATCTTTAACATTATATTTTGCTCACGTTTGTTACTAATCTTTTTTCAGAAGATTTAAAGTCCAATTTTTAACATTATTTTTTGCTCACGTTTGTTATTAATCATTTTTTTTAGAGTATTTAAAGTCCAATCTTTAATATTATTATGTTTTGCTCACGTTTGTTACTAATCTTTTTTTAGAGGGTTTAAAGTCCAATCTTTACCATTATTTTTTGCTCACGTTTTTTACAATTGATCAAAGGCTAAGGAAGAATAACTTATATTAATAAAATAATAAAATTAAAATAGAAATACTATTTTTTGTGGAAGTAATAAAATAATATGAAAATATTGTTTTTTGTGGAAGGGATACGAAAAGGAGAAAACTCACACACAATTCCTTATGAATTGTTCTGAGTGTTAGTCAGTTATAAAATAACACGTGGATTACTAATCCATGTCACTAATCGTCTCCGTCAACCCTCTTTTACCTCCGTTAACCACATCAAACTCACAAAAAACTAGCACAAAACAAAAACTTATGTTACTTTTTTATTAGCCGGTTTTATGTTGTACATTTGTGTTGTTCCCCTCAATACAACCGACAAAGATTGCCAAATATTTTCATATGGACAAAACTTAGGGACAGTGAGTTAACTTTTTGCTTTTTTTCCTTAATTTTTACACATGTGTAAGCTTTCATTAAAAAAAAAAACTGCTGAAAATGGTAGTCGTGTAAAAGACAAAAAGTTGTCACCGATTGTAAGAAAGAAATCTTCACATTATAAGTACACAAATTCCTCTACCTTACTACACAAAACCCAAGCAAGATTGTTATTGATTTGAACTTGAACCCATTGTTTCCTCCATTTCCATTACCATGGAGTTTCATCTTCAAGACCCACAATCACCAAAACCCACCATCATGAGCCACGTGTTAGTGGTTCCTTACCCATCACGTGGACACATCAACCCCATGATGAACCTAAGCAAGTTACTTGTCTCTAATAACCCTAACATCCTTGTCACCTTTGTTGTCACACAAGAATGGCTAACCTTAGTAAACTCTGAACCAAAACCCGACAACATAAGAGTTGAATCCATCCCTAACATTGTTGGTGACAAATTTATGGATGTTGTTGAAGCTGTTATGACTGAAATGGAAGCGCCGTTCGAGCGGTTAATCGATCGGCTTGTTCGGCCACCGGTGACCTTTATCATCTGCGATTGTTTTCTCTTTTGGGCAGTTCGTGTTGGAAACCGGAGGAATATTCCAGTGGCTGCATTCTGGACAACCTCAACGTCGGAGTTGTGGGTGCAATTTTTCCATATCTTCCTACAACGCAAGCATCTAGGTAAGGACAATTTTTTTAAAATATAATTATGTTAATTTTCACAATATAATTAAGGAATATTTTTGTGGATTGGATTAGGTAGTTAAGAGATCCAAATACACAATTTGGAGGTTCAGTCACAGACTTGACAATTTTCATTTAAATAAAATTAAAAAAAAACCAACATTATTTATAGTGATAAACAATTAAGTTATAGTTAAATATATAAGCAATGATTCGGACATGACTTTTACCTATAGATAAATATATCTTTACTAATGGACCGTTCTTAATTGAGAGCAAAATTATTCTCTTCCAACTTTTATCCATAAAAAAATGATATTTAGTGACGAATGTTGTTTGTAGAAGTTTTTTTTCCTTTTTTAATTTTTTTTTAGGCCCTCTGTGCCATGGGGCTGGTTGCGCTTATATTATATGGATGGCCAATACGTGCAAGACTTTTTCCGACCAAATGCCATGCCTATGAGTCAGTCGTCTTTTTTGTTTTGTTTTTATTTGTCGTAAAATATTATATTATTCTCTTTTAAACAAAAAAAGTTGAAATAGAATAGTAGAAAGAAGAATCTAGATCTACAATAGTTTTGTTTGAAAATTTTCTTGTAAAAAAGAAAAAGAATCTAGATCCACAATAGTTTTGTTTGAAAATTAAAGTTGAATATTCAACAAGTTGAGGATTTTTAAATAGATTTTTGAACTAAAGAAAAATTATAATTGAACTTCTAAATTTATTAGATTTGTGATTACATCCTTAAATTAATTTTTTAATTGAACCCCTAAACTTTAAATAATTTGCAGTTAGGTCCTCGAATTGGGACTCAAATACATATTATTCGAAGTTTTAGGGATTGAATCAAAATTATTTTAAAGTATAGGAGGGAAATGAATATAAATTATTAAAAGTCCAGGGACTTGTTATAAAAATTATTTACTGATCTAATTAAATATTTTTGACAAATTAGGGGCACACATATACAATTATTTTTTGTTTAGGGACTTGTTTAAGAATTCTCAAATAGTTTAGACAGCTAGTGAATAATTGAACCAAATATAATGTTGACATGTTTTTTTGTTTTTATTATATAAAAACTTAAACGAAAATAATATTGTTATAATTATATTAGACTTCATTGAGAGATTCTATTGATCTCAGAATTTGCAATTGTATTGAATGAATAATCTGTTACAAAACAATTACAATTCTAGAATATATAGAGGTCAATGATGACCTGCTATAGTAGGTTCATCTTAACAGGAATTGACACATGTCAGTTAACTTGGACAACTCTGTATAGCTGTGAATGGTAGCTTATAATGGTTTTGTGACTAATACAATATATTTACACTTGATAAAATTTATGTCTCATAAC
>Ga0315914_1007307_pt1 | contig 15339 bp, 7 predicted proteins | sample MpolenodulesMG_FD_203920 | JGI IMG/M metagenome (GOLD analysis project Ga0315914, IMG submission 203920) | Medicago polymorpha root nodule microbial communities from Los Angeles, California, United States - elongated nodules | ecosystem: Host-associated > Plants > Roots > Nodule | place: USA... | reverse complement strand
CTAGCCGCCTAAACAACCACCGTCAACATCTTCATGATAATCAATTTCGTACCAAACCCGGAACCAAGTTTGTTAACCGGAACGAAATTAAAGGCTCCCTCATGTTTCCTTCCGATTAGAGGACTGGAACTTGAAAATAATGTAGAGAAAACATCATGAATTGGTGATTCCAAAATCAGCGTAGTGACGGAACAAGTATGTGAAAGTGAGCAAATAAATTTTATCTGGATTTCTGGATTTCTTGAACTGGTTCTGATTTTTACCGAAGAAATTGACGAGTTAAGGTGAGAGACCGATTCACCGCGTTTTGAAGATTGCGGCAGTGAACTTATTCAATTGGTGATCTTCTTCATCCAATTGTTTTGTTGCTGTTTTTACTTTGTGTTGAAGTTATTCAGGCTGTTATAGAGAGAGATTGGAAGTGTGTTTATCCACAATTGCAGGTAATTTTGGCAAGGACCATGGCTGAACCCTAACAAAAAGGGTTCATATTAGGGGCTCCCGCTGAAAAATGATGGTGATATATACAAATCTCAAAAGATGTTAGGGTGTGTGTTTTTTTGTTGATCCTACCTATTGTCCTACGTACGATGAGTATTGTATTCCTAATGGCAGTAGTCCTACTCAACCTCAAATCATTCCATGATCTGAGATTGTGGCCATGGTTTGTGAGTGTTATGTTGATCTATACAATTAATATCATAGGATGTTATGTGAGTGTGAGAGTATACTATATATAGTATAAGAGTAAAAATTATATTATAGCTAAATAATTATCTTTATGGGTGGGGCTCTTCTTGGGTATGTCAAGTCGAGGATATAGTATATATTTTATTTGTGTTATGAATTTGTATTATGGTTCCATGTCATGATTATATTATATATGCAATATTGAAATAAATTAATTTCACTGGTATACTTCCTTATGATCAATTCTGAAGTGAAAAATTTGCCATACTTGGTAATCAATTTTGTTTTCATGATTGATAAGGTTTTCGTTATGGTCATTTCACCAATGTTCACAGTGAAAAATTTGCTATCAAGTGAATTTTTCAATTGCAAACCACGGAACAGTGATTAAAAGTTAAAAAAATGAAAAATGCTATTTATCGCGAGTGGAAATCATCCCGAATTATCCCAAACCAGTGTAATTAACTTGTTAGCACCACTACAGGCTGATTTCCACAAATTCAAGAATTATATTGACAAAGCAGTTTGCTTATTTTCTTTTTATTAATTATCTAAAATGTTAATAAAATGACTTCACGTTCTCAAAACAAAGTCATTTAACACTACAAAAAAAAAAACAAAGGCCATATACGCTCGTTAAATTTCAAGAAAAACCAATTTGGGATATTTAGCAGCTCTCTAAAAAAAATATCAAAAGTAGGGATGACAATTTAGAGACTTGCATGTTGCATATAAATGATTTTCTACATACATAACAAATTTGGGGTATGCACTTATATCTCGTCATCCGCCCCATACTTATATTTTGAAATCGAAGAAAATCCAAATTTATATCTAAACCCAGTCAAAATGAGAAAAATCCGTCAATTGAGGTGAGGTGGGTTCGAACGGTTACCAATGTACAAGTTTTGTTGCCATGTCTAACTTTAGTCCACGAAGAAGAAGAAAAGTGTTATTTTGATCACTTACAAAAATAAACCAAGGTTCTGTGTATTTTATACGAAAATGAGAGATTTAATTCCCTAGAATTTATTTTTTTTGGATAACTTGGTCCCTTAACATTTCAGAATCAAAAAGTTTCATTGAAACGCTTAACCAGTGAAACAACAAAGAATGAACACTATTAAATCACAAAACTGGATAACAACTGGCAGGATTTTATTCTCCGTTATCTTGTGAAAAATAAAAGTTGTACTACAATCACGACTATACTTATGTTTATCATCATACAGCATGAAGTCAACCAGTCTATTGAGTAAAGATCTTCTTAGTGCCTGTTTGGATAAAAGTTACGAATGGCCAAAAGCACGGCAAGCGTAACTCTACAATTCTCAGCTTCAAGAAAGTCACGGCAAATCATGCATTGGGAAGCGAGAATTGGGTTTCCACCGCCAAACCAAACAAAGCATTAGTAGTTTGAAAAATATCCTTATACAACGGATACACGTGACTTGGTTCAAATTAGTCAGGATGTCAATATTCAAAATCTTATTCACATGGTAACAAACAAGAAATACAGTTCCCTAAAAGAAAAAAAAGTGAAGTACAAAATAAAAATTGGTTCTTTTTCATCCCCACAAGTTCGCTATGGGGTTCATGGTAGGTTCTAATTCAAAGGGGACCTCAGATTCTTCTTGTGTTGGCCTACAGCACAATCTGTCCCAATGAACTACTTCCTGCCAAAGACACATGAAACATCAGGTAAAGGTAAACTAATATCCGAGGATTTACCTAACAACTACCAAAGATGATAGCATGAATGCTGATGATATGGAATGGTTTTTGTTAAAAAGAAGCAAAGATATCAATGATCACCTCAGACTTGTCATGGTAAAACCGGACAGTGAAGATGCAGCTACACTCTTCGCTATCATGTTCCCGCCTCTGGATTTTCAATACAATAGCATCACAATAGAGGGCATAATCAGATTTTACCTGTGCAAAATTAATAAAGGGTCAAAAGAAGTATCAACGGTTAGGGAATTTATGGATTAGTTAAAAACAGAGAAGAAAAAAAAACTACGTTTGGGTTGGTATGTTGGTAACAAGTTGTGTGACTTTGCAAACATTTGGATATGTGTTTGTATATGGGTCGAAACCCCCATCAAACGTGTGTTAAATGAATACAAGACATTTGATTCTCATAGTTCATGTCTTTTAATGTGTGTGAAAAGGACTGAAGTGTACACAAACACAGCAACAATCATGTGGCCACCTGGATACACATTATGTTTATGTAAGTAAAATAAAAAGGCTAGAATCCCTTACATGGAAACATAGTACAAGATGTCCTTCCTTCACCTTGTGACACTCTGAAGCTTCCAATGGGATGGATCTCTGTCGCACCCCATATTTCACATTAATCCATTCATCTTCATCCTTACCGAATCCATGATATCGTACACGAACTTCCTTAAATCATGTGTCACATCACAACATACATTAACTTCAATTGATTGCCCATAATATACCAAAAGAACATCCTCTAAGAACAGCAATAGTTTTACAGCAGGATAAATTACACTGTTCACAAGTATACAAATATAGGCTGCAGAGTAGTTCTATTCTATTGACATTTCCTTTACTTTTCAATGGATGAAAATATCTCAAACAATAGCTAGCAATTATTTAGATTACATAGAATTAAAAATCATATTGGAACAGGGTGTCTCTCTAAAATGAAAAGTAAATTTCAGCCATCAAATAACTCGTGAATTTAGCAAGAAAATTGCCGATTTTTATTTTTCATTTCCAAAACTCAGTGACCACAACTGAATGCAAGTCTAGGATTCTTTCTCAAGAAAACACATTTTGATGGCTTTTCCCTCAAATTCCTGGTCCGGACCATGAAAGCATGTGACATGGCCCATTTGAAGAAGGTATCATGCTTTTATAATAAGGTATACATATGTCTAAGAAAGAGAGCTTTTCTTCTCGTAGAATCATGATTTAGCACAAGAAATTGGGCAAGGCACACCCACGTATAATGCGGGTTCTACCCATGCAACTCTAATTCCTCCCACTAAAGTGCCCAGGAATGAAATTTTCCTGAAGTGCTATATGGATTTCTAATGTTTTGGAGCTTTTGGGTTACTTTTACAAGCACTCTTATGCATAGTACTATTTGGGGGTTTTGCATTTTAGAATGCGTTTTTTCTCGTGGCCAAGCATGATTTTGAGCTTGAGCAGTTAGAAGTAATGACTCCATTTTTACACAGTACAATTTGCATTTTAGAATGCATATTTTTGTAGATGTTCTCACATGTACCAATTTTCTATCGTAGCGAGTTTGCTTCTCTGCCTAATATTTTTTCCTATCAAGGGTTTTTCCACGTTATTCCTGGCTTCGTTATCTCTGTTGTCCAAAGTTTGACATTCACTTTTCACTGCTTAGTTTCTATTGGTAAAAAAAGTTCAGAGATTTTCTGCATTTTAACCCACTATGTTGAAAGAGACAAAATAGTTTATATACACTGTTGCAGCCTAACATGCAATTCAAATGAAAGAAAAAAACAAGCTTAATAGTCAGCCACCATGTTTTAAGCACAAACAAAAAGAATTAAATACAAAATAGGTATTTGAAGTAAAATAATGAAGGCATTGCAGGCATGAAAGGAATTATTGCTCTTATATTAATTAGAAATTCAAAGCAGCAACTCAATTTCTTAACGGCCAAAGCCAAGTATATAAAAGAATCTTACAAGTTCCCCTGTGCATAGAACTCTGTAGTTCAGAAACATCGCAACATCATGCCTGTAATTGGAAAATAAAAAAGCATCAAAAGGTGAGTCAGTTACTAACTAAATAACAACAAAAAAAGGTTAATGGTTGTGAAGAGGAGATGGGTTTGGTGGTAGTGTTTAAAAAAACAAAAATCCTTTTGGAGTGATAAGTAGTGGGGTGGGGAACATATCATCTTTAATTTTGTTATGAGTGCAATGCAAGAAACAAAAACCATACCACGTCTTATAGTTCTCACGTAATCCAAAATGTTTAAAAATGTCACAATGCACAATATGCATAAACTCAAAATAGAGCTGCAGCTTAATCAGAAGTTAATTCCTCACCATGCATTGTCTTTTATAGACACCGCTTCAAATGCTAATTCTGACAGATCTGCAGCTTGAATACCTGGCATTATGTGTTAAGAGCCAGAAATCGAAGAAGAGTAAATAGCAGAAAAAAGAAGGGGGAAATCACTGGAAATATGAAACTGCTTGTAATAAGAAAAGGATAACTGCAGAAGGGTGAATATCACTAATGCCCAGAGTCAAGTTCCTACAGAGAACAACGTTCGTTCTCTGCCCATGACTAATATAGAAAATGATTTTCCAAAAGACACCCCTTCTCTCTCTACTCAATCTCTATAATTTTCTTACACAAATAGCAGCCGTTACCAAACTCTGCCACATCAGCATTTTCCTAACATAAATTTCTACACTGTGGGCTAGGAAGTAGGAGCCCACAGTTGAGATCCTAACATTATGATATTTTAATTATATTGTGGAATTTTTAATTATAATCTATCCACAGATCAGCACAGACTGTTCTGATAAGTGTTGTCTATGGCGGATGACGGTATGTGGTGGAGACCCAAATTTCGCAATTTAGGCAGCTTTATGGTGCACCAATATGGCAGGGTACGACGGAAAACCCCGCAATATCGGCCGCCATTTACCATATCAGCGAGGCCAAAATCCGCCAACCGATTTTCAATAACACTGGTGTTGATTATCGTTTATTAATTCTGGATTGCTTGTAATTCCACCCGATTGCTTTCCGAAAATAGGCTAAATCTATGTAGTTTATACAACTGTGATAATCACTATCAGTATTTCTGTTTTGGTATATCATTATTATTTTCTTCAGGTGCCTCATTTTGTCTCAACAACCTGGACATGGCTCATGAAGTCTATGAGCCTATGACCTACAATTTGCACAGCTAAATAAAAGAAAATACGATTAAGTATAACAAGTGCAGATGTTCATTGATTATATTTCCATCATTAGAAACTAAGAATCACTGTTTGGCAGGAATAGCACTGAAAAGCATAAGAGTAAGTAGTCAAAACATGTACAATATTTATGTTGATTTGAGGTAAAAACAATATCATCTTCAATCAAGGGTGGAGCTTTGTTGGGACAAGGAGAGCCACTTCACCCCGCCTCCAATTTTTTTCTTTCTTAATAGGTATGTATGCATATTGTAGTATCAATCATCAATCAATCAATCTATATATATATATATATATATATTAAATTCCTAAATTCTGTATTGACTATAGATATAAATAATTTACGGCTTATATCAATATCATCCTAAATTATGGTCTAGTGGTAAATTGTTTTTTGGAAGCAAGAGGAGCGGTGTTCGAATCTAAATTGAGACAATTTGTTATTTTAGAAGAAAAGTTGTCACAAAAGCGAACAATGAAAATGCAAAATGAAACCCATATGTATCGAACCCCGGTCCTTTCAATTGCATGAGGTAGCCTAACCACTGCAACAGACAATATTTGTTTTATACACGGCTAATATATATATATATACTCCCTCCGGTCCTATTTATAAGAAAACTTTGACTTTTTAGATTCATTGAGTAATTGATGTATCTTGTATAGAATATAGACCAAATACATCATTTATGCAATGAATCAAAAAAGTCAAATGTTTCTTATAGATAGGACCGGAGGGAGTATATGCTAGTTCATGTGTTTAGATTCGAACACCGTTCGCCTTGCTTCCAAACAACAATTTACCACTAGGCCATAAGTTAGGATGATATTGATATAAGTCGTAAATTATTTCTAACTATAGTCAATACAAAATTGAGGAATTTAATATATGCTAGTTCAAGGGGTTTGGTCACTGACTCACGGGTTAGACCAATAATCATATAGTATATTGCCCGAGCGGACAATCAATCTGAGTCTAATAACATTGTCTACAAGACTTTAAACTGACTGCTCAGAGTTGGTTTCATTGGTTCAAAGAAGATTTAATGACGTCATTTCTGAGGTATTAGTATGTCTGATCCAATGGTGTGGCTAAACTGGACAGGGGACTGTTTCTCAACCAACTGTTGTACTTTTTGTAGTTTTACTTTTGTATCAATAGTAATGATTGTATTTATATGAATATCATTTACAACAATTATGTATAACTTTTAGCATCTCACTATATTATTTTAGCCCCCTCCAAGTTATCAGTCATGCTCCTCCATTGTACTCAATATAATATAAAATGAAACCTCTTTATAGGTTGGATATAAAAAATGTCTTTCTATATGGTGACTTGGTATACGAAATAAACATGGAACAGCTATCTAGGTTTGTTGATAAAGGGATTACCGTAAATTGCATAAGGCCTTATATGGTTTGAAAGGTTTAGTACAGTTCTTGAAAAATTTGCCACAATTTGTGACGGAGCTGATCATTCAATGTTTTCTAAACATTTTGCACAAAATTATTGTATTTATCTTATTGTTTATTTATCCGCGAAAAAAATTGCTGTTTACATAGATGTTATTGTAATCACAAGAATGATCATTGTGGTATTCAATTTCTTAAGAAGCATCTGTTCAGACATTTCTTTATCAAAGATTTGGAACATTTAAAATATTTTCTTGAAATTGAAGTTGGTCAATCAAGGACTGGCGTTACCATCTCGCAGAGGTCTAAGGATATCTTATAAATGTATCAAACTTGATGCATATATGATATACATGCATCAGCTAGTAGGGAATAGAGTAAGTATAAGTAATCATCTTATAAGTTGTATTTAAAACTTATTGGCGTTGTATATGTGGTGCCTATAAAGATAAAGTGTGTCATGTGCATGGAAAAGCAATTCATTCAGAACATTTTTAGTCTCCTTTCATTCTCTCTCATTTTCTAAGCTTATTTTCAAGTTTTACCATTTTCTTCCTGCATACCCATCTTTGTCTGAACTAACAAATCAACACCATTGACCCCAAAGCAAGTGAATGCCTAGTAACGACAACAAAATAAAGGTCACAGCCGCGGAAAACTAAAATGATGATGTGTTCCAGTAATGTAGTTCTTTCTTCCTTCCTTTTTTGAATTCATAGCAACATTAAAATCTAAGAGCAAAAAAGGAAAACCTTTTGGTTTCGGAGAGCTTTTATGTCCCTTTATCGAAGAAGATTTGCCGGAAAGATCAACAACTAGGTTCAGCCCCTCAGGTGATGAAGCAAAGTGACCCTTTGACTCTGTATGTTTATTTTGGAACCACTGCTGCACCTGAAACCCAAAACAACTGGTGCATCATTAAAACATGCTACTATCCATCCACACGCTCCAAAATGTATCAAAAACGATAAAGAAGCCTTAACAACCTGTTCCCATTTTAAAGAAGTTTTACCATCACTGTTTGATGAAGAGCTGCAAAATCAAAACAAGTAGGTCACTTATGACATATCATAAATAATGAACATAACACAAAGGCCCTGTTTGGATAAACAACTTATTTTGCAGCTTATAGAAGAAGCGCTTATCATATAAGCACATATGAATAAGCTATTTCTATAACACAACAAAATAAATTCAAACCAGTTTTGTATAATCTATAAGTTTATTTCATAATCCTGGAGAGCTAAATGAAATAATCTGAAAATAACTTACGAATAAGTTCTCCCAAACAGTCTCACAAGTACTTATGTCAATCCAAACAGGACCGGCAATAGTCCTCTTTATTTTCAGCTTATTTCCATAAGCTCTCCAGAAGAGCTTAGTGAAATAAGGTGAAAACAACTTATAAACATGCCATAAGTTGTTTTCATAAATTCTCCTAGACACTGTTACAAGTCCTTATTTCAGTAGATAAGCTCAGTCGTATTTATTTGAGGTTATGGTTAGTAAGAAAATATTGAATTCACCTAAAATTTGCAGCAATATCCTTGCAGAAATTGGGATCAAGTGATTTTTCTCCGACATCATTGTAAATTCTTTCCAATTCCAATATCTACAAATAACGATGAAACAAAGGAAAATTGTTAAATATTGCATGAAAATGAAAATGTAAAGAAACAGAAGATTGAAAAAGGTGAAATGAGAACGGAAATGACCTCGTCTAAAGAGAGCTTAGAGAATGGAGATTCGTTTGAAGTTAACTCTTTCATCGCTGCTTCAAGTTAATCGCCGCGGATATCCCAGCAGTTCAGTTCAGTTCAGTGCCACTTCAACTACTCTTTTTTTCTTCTTCTTTGGAAATTATGAATTCAATCTATTGAAATATTAAAAAACATCTTTTTCAAAGTAAAATTTAGCAATGTTTTCATTTTTAAATTTTTAACAAGTGACTTTATTTTAAGGGCACTTGTTAGTTTTATCTTTAAAAAAAAAATTACACAATGTTTTTTAATCAATGTCTTAAGAACATTTTTCAGCATTTTCCTATAAATTTATTGGATTTGATTTCAATTTTTTTGTTACATGGTTAAGAAAGAAAAACAATAGAAAAAGTGAACTGCATTCTACAAAATCAAGTTCCCATGGAGTCTGCTGCTACGAGGTTCGATAAGTCTAATAAAGGAGAGGTGTAAAGCATAAGATTTAAGGAGGAAGAAATTTCAATCTTTACTAAGTCCATAAAACTATTTCTTTCACAAAGTGTGTGAGCGGCAAATATGTTCTAAACGAGGTTGAGAAGATCCTCGATGTCTTGAATCAAAACAAAATACTTGACAAATCGTCGGGTATACTTCTTGAGAATGTTAACACAGTAGAAAGAATCTTAACCGATAATGATGTTGGAATGTGTGTCATACTATAATTCATTCATTGAGACCTACTGTAACAAAAAAAATAGGGTTTTTTTTAGAAAGTCGTCGATTTTTTATTGTCCATATAACATTGCTCTTCTTTTAAATAGTATCTTTTTTTACTTATAATTTATAGATTTTTACGTTCTCTTCCAATTTTAACCTTATTATCTTTATTTTATTAATTTTTTACCGTTTGTAAAATCAGAAAACTACCCTCGACCATTTCTCAAGACATCGTCCTACTCCTACATCCTCTAAATTTATTCCTTGATAATTTTTCAATACATCAAAGCTTTACAAAATTTCCACAATAAATGCCTACCGCACTAAGAGCTTCTTTGAAATGGTAATTTCCAACAAACAACTCAAGCTGGAAAAAGAAATCAAGAAATGGTTAAATTATGTTTTTCCCTTTGAAAAAATATATATTATATCTATCCCAATCGAGAAAATTAATATCATTTTGTTCATATTTATCTATTCAAACGCGAAAAAATAGTTTGGAGTGAGTGTGTTTTTTAAGAAATCATTAAGTAAAAGTAGACCTCGATTATCAAATCAGATAGAAATGAGCAATCCCTCTGTTTATATTGGAAAAGTATTCATGAGGCTATCACAATGGTTAGACAATGTATGAGATGGAAGGCGGAAAGAGGTGAAAATATTCGGGTTCTTCATAACATGTGGTTAGCAAGTAAACAACTGGCGCATGCAACCATCATCATCATTTGTAAATTGGTCATAAAAAATGAAATGCGGATGCTTTAATTTACGTGTATATTTAAGCCCTTAATTCGTTAATGATGTTGCCTGAATCCCTTTATTTACTTATGCGGTCAAAGATGAACTAGTTTGGAGACAAGGTACCCATGAAGAGTATAGTGTGTTATCAGTGTACTAGTTTTGCTTGACCGAGCTTGTCAAAAATGCAAATTTGACAATTGAGGGAAGTTGGTAGATCATATGAAAGCTAGTTGTGTTTGCCGAATATGCAAAGTTTTACGTGGAGAGTAGAAAGAATATCCCACATACGCACTTTAGGTTAGTTGGCAAATGGGTTAATATTGACGCTCAATGTCCGTGGTGTAACCGATGTCCAGAGACAACAAGCCATTTATTGCTACATCGTGAAGAAGTATGCAAACTTGGCAATAACAAAGGCTACACATCCAACTCTTTCACGTTCAGCAGTTGAATCTAACACATAAAGTTATTAGCATTTTGGTTGTTTTAGCAAAGGAGGAGCAATGTATGTTTGCAAATAGAAGTTGGAGTATATGGAGGAGTATCAAGGCATCACTTTGGGAAAATGTGTCTGAGAATTCAGTTGAAGTAATTTATCGTGGTTAAGGAGGCGCATCAAAAAATTGGGTAGACTCCTCATCTACAACAACCTGTCCAAAATAGTTAGATGTGACTTCCACACGGGTTCATTAGGTACTATATCGACATGTTTTTTTTAGCAGCACAATAAGGCTAGAATTGAGATGTACTTAAGGGACAAGTATGTGATGTTTATTAGAGCAAAGACTTTGTGGTTGCAACCTATTTTTGAATGTTAAGGAGGCCGAGGCTTCAAACTTATAACAAGTATTAAGTGGATGCATAATTTAGAGTTAAGCAAATATACTTTAATTTAGATTCAAAGAATGTTGTGGATTTTTAGGGTTTATGTAAAATTTTCACTATAAGTGTTTGAGAAAATGTTTGAATGAGTTTTTCATTGATTATTTTTAATTTCTTATTATGTAGATTTGAAACAATGGCCGGGTGGATCGACGTTCATGCACAATTCAACGGCAGAAAACCTCAGAGGTTGAAAGTTCGGTGCCTTGGTGTAACGTTAAGAGGTCTCAAGGATCAACTTAATGAATTCAACCAATGAGTCAACCCCAGAGACACAAGGAGGGTGAAATACGTTCAGTATAAACGTCCAACGCTCGGCGAGGGGAGAATATCGTTCACTTGGGTGGAATCAACGAACGACAAAAACATGAAGAGCATGTTTTGGGAGCACATCATGTTCCAGTGGATCGATATGCGGGTAACTTTGCTGAGATCAACTGAAGATATCATCAACAGTCTGATTCCGCTAGAAGATCGTGATTAGGTAGGGAATGCACCTTCCAACTACAACAATTATCTTCCTCTGGATGGGGTAATTCAAACTTGTTAAACGGCATGACTCCAGCATTCGACCGACATTTCTACTGTTCCATTCAAAAGATTAAATTCTTGTTAGGTTAGTTTAAATGAAGGTATTGAAGTGTCAAGGAATGAACCTCATTCTTTTGACACTTGAATACCGTCATTTAAACCAAGCCTAACTTATTCAGAGGTAACATAATTGTTGTAGTTGGAAGGTCCATTCCCGAATGTAATGTAATGACTTGTCTATATAAGTTAGGAACATGTATTATTGAGAATTTGCTATATAAGTTATGATATCAAATTCCTTCTTATAAGATTTAATCAGTCTTTATTAGAATACACAATTTTTATTCAACTTCACGTTAGATTTAATCATTCTTTATTCGAATACGCGAATGTCAAGCAAAATTATATGAACACAATGACAGTTAACTACTGCTGGCACCAACGGCAGTTAACTGCTGTCAGTTAGCCCAACAATAGTTAACTACCGCTGGAAGCTTTTGGGTAATTTTCTTGTGTCATTGTGAAGTTATCAATGTCAAAAAAGTAATTTTCTTTGTCATATCCATTCATTCACTTTTGGTTCATGTGGAGTGAGCACAAACTTGTAGGTCGTGTATTATTTAAGCTCTTGTATTTTTCAGTTGAAATTTTGATTTCTTTTTCTTCTTTTTTTCTTTTTCCCGAGTTCTTTTTAAAAAGAAATAAATGTGAACTAATGCTCTTAGAACACTAGTTAAAGAAACATATATATTAAAAATATCTTAGAATTTACGTAGTTAAATTCATAAAAGTATAAAAAGTACTATTTTCAATGCAACAGAGGTCTATAACAAGTGTATAGAGATTCACCTTTTTAAGGTGAATAAATGAGGTGTTCGAAGTTCGAACTTTGACTCCTGCATATATAATGCAATGTCCTTAATTGAGTTAAGTTCACAAGTTTTTTTTTTTTTATCGAATGTGGTTGACGACTTCAATTGATTATATCTTGTATCTATTAAATAACTTGCACCCCCTGGCCTGGGGTCCTGGCTACGTCACTGGATAGAGTAGTATAAGAGTGAGATAAACACAAAGTTAACGTGACATTTTTGAACTTCTCATAAGCTCCACGACAAAAAAGATCTGTTTAATAACATTCTCTCTCATAAATTTAAGGCTTATTTCAAATAGTCTATGACTTATTTTAACAAACTAATTCAATTATAGCGCCCGTTTAGTTTAACTTGTTTTTTGAGTTTATCAAAAATAGTTTATGCAAATGAATTAGCTTGTAAGTTAATTCATAAGTTTTAACCAATGCTTTACTCTGCTTGCTTGTTTATAAATGTGATATGAAGTAGTAATTACATAAGTTATTTTACACATTCTAAAAATTAAGTCAGTCAAAACGGGCAAGTAGGTTTTAGCTTTCAGCTGATCATTTCGTGATAGTTCTTACACACGTGATTTGGTTTAGGTTTTACTAAACCCTAGATCATAAAAAAATTACGTAACCCATTTCGAAAGTGTTTGTTATTTATAAATAAACAACCAACCTATCTCCTCCGCCGATTCAAGCCACACACCGCCGCGAAGCTAGAATCAAACCCTTACCTATCCACAAACATGGTTCAACTACACCATAATCAAAAACCTTCATTCACGAAGGTCGACGGTTTACATATTGTTTGGAAACCATCACCTGTCATTGCATTAGCCACCAGCGTCGACGGCTTACGTGTCGCCGCTGCTCGTGAAGACGGCTCTTTAGAGCTCTGGCTTGTCTCTCCCGGCTCTGACCGTTGGCATTGTCAGTTAACCATTCGTGGTGTTCCTAATAAAAGAGTTTCTTCACTTGTTTGGTGTAATGGTTCCCATTTTGGTCGTTTGTTTTCTTCTAATTTGGATGGCTCTGTTTCTAAGTGGGATTTTTTTCATCTCAAACAAACGGTATGGTGTAGAATTAATTTTGACATGTTTGTTTGTTATTGAGTAGAATTGATATTGCCTCCAGAATTGATTATAGCTTGAAATTAGAAATTGTAGCTTTCGAAGTTTCGATTATAGAATTGATTTTCACACTTGAATATATGGTTCAACTTACTTTTTACATGAATCATACAAACATAAATCACTTTAATTTTAGTCAAAATTAATTATTTAAATTTAATTTTTGCGACCTCCGAACCAAATAGATACTAGACGTTAATGAGATTCGTAGAAGGTCGAATCTATTGGAAGTAGAGAGTTTGATGCCAGATTTTACTTACCTTCCGTTGAACTCTGGTTTACTAGAACCAACCCTTTACCCTTGAAAACTGGAGGTTTATGACAAAAACACGAGCTAAACTATTGTTTTAATTAATTAGTATTATTATTATTATGATGATGTTGAAAGAGTGCATTTAATAATATGGACCATTTGGAAAAGAGTTACTCTTGAGGTAAATTTGGTATAGCATGTTAGTTCAGTTTTTTGTTGCTATGAAGAAAAAGTTAATATTATTGCCGGTAACAAAAAGCACAAATGAGACCTGGTATAATGGGTGCACCATTATACCAGTCAGTACATGAGGTCCACCATTGGAACAGGGCCATATTGCAGGTCCCCTTTATTTTTTGTTTAATAATTGTTGCCGCCATTTAGTTTTTTCAGGACTTAACTATATTATGTGTTTATAGACAGTGCTAGAGTCAGATGGTGTTGCAATCTGGAAAATGGCTGTTACACTGCCTAAGAGCAGTGTTGTAAATGCTGAGACAAAGGGTGATCGTTTGCGGAATAGACATGTTGATGCTTGCGAGTCTGAGAACAGCGAAAGCGATGAAGATTCTGACTCGCCTGCTACCATCATGCAATCTATTCTTGGGTTTCCACGTGTAGCAATTGGTTATGATGATGGGCGTGTGGGAATTTATGCCATCTCTGATGCGGATGAATTTATGCATGTGAAATCCTTGCTTCGAGTCAAAGGTCAGAAGACTTATTTTTTTATTTTATATTTTTGTGTGTTTTGAATTGCCTTGTTTGCTTGGAGCAATTTTTCTCTTGTACTTAATTTATACTAAGAGAATGTTTTGTGGTATTGTTTTCAGGACGAGTTTTAAGTGTGACTTGGAGTGAAGACGCTAACTACATATATTCAGGCAGTAGTGACGGGTACATATTAATGTTGTGATCACTGAGTGATTAATGACTTGTCTTGTATTATTCCAGCATTATTTTTATCATTACATCTACATAGTTAGATATGCTTATGTTTCTTGTCTTTATCTCCTCCTCATAGGTTAATACAAATCTGGGATGCTATGTCAGGTCATGAAGTCGATTGGACTAAAGTTGGACAAGAACTCTGTATATGGTCATTGTTGTTTTTAAGGTGACAATAGAGGCATCATTTTGTTTATATAAAAACTTGTGCACCTAATCTTCACAACCTTTGTTACTGATTGTTAGTTATTTTAGGTCAGGGACACTTGTTAGTGCTGACAGCAGCGGTAGTGTCCAGTTTTTGGGTAGCAAAAATCTATCACTCTTGCAAACACATTCATTACACAAGGGAGATGCAATTGCTCTTGCAGCAGCACCTAGTCATGATATGGTGTTCTCTGCTGGTTCTGATGGCCAGGTATGGAGTTGCATAATTTGTTGAATCCTTATGAAACCAAAGTAATTGATCTTTACATTGATGGTTATATGTTGCTATGATTCCTTGTGGATTGGG
>Ga0315914_1007301_pt1 | contig 15347 bp, 10 predicted proteins | sample MpolenodulesMG_FD_203920 | JGI IMG/M metagenome (GOLD analysis project Ga0315914, IMG submission 203920) | Medicago polymorpha root nodule microbial communities from Los Angeles, California, United States - elongated nodules | ecosystem: Host-associated > Plants > Roots > Nodule | place: USA... | reverse complement strand
GAGAAGATTATGCAATGTGAAACATTGACTTTCATATTGATGGATGAATGGTATTGACGGATGCATGGGATACACTTGGAAAGGCATATGGTGGTGATGGCAAATTTTAAACGATGAAATTGCAAAACTTAAGGAAGCAATAAAAGATTCTGCAAAAGGGGGAACAAGAAAGGATGGCCGATTTATCGTCAGGTTGGTAGCTTGAACCACTCAAATGTGTACCAATGGTGAAATGGTTACGGATCAAGTGAAGGTAAAAATTTGAAAGGATCAAGTGAAGTTTCAAATTTACGGATCAAAGGATCTCACAGAGATGAAATTTGAAAATAAACACAAAGTTGAGAATCGAAGAAAAAGAATGGTAAGGCTAAAGTGAATGTTGCAGAGCAAATACTAATGGCACATTCCTACAATAAATGTGGGAATGATGGGTGGAAGAACATGAAAGGAAAAGGAAACGGAAGAACAATAAGCAAAAGAGCCATAGTAATGAGAAATGAGGAAATTCTAAAAATGAAAAATAGGGAAACAACAAGAAAGGTGAAGGAAGCATCAACAGTGGTAGAAAGAAATCCAACAAAGAAAAGATTCAGTGCTACAATTTCTAATTTTGTTGATGAGTGCAAGAACAACAATGTACCAAAAATAAAATATGATGAAGCTCAATTTATTCATGATGATCAAATGTTGTGATGTAGATGAAAATTACCAAACTAGAACCTGATCCTACATAGTGGTGGTATCTTGACACTGGACGCTCAAATCAGATGACTTGTCACAGGGACTGGTTTTGTGAACTTGATGAAAATATCAAAAGAAAAGTGAAGTTTGCAGATTATAAAGCGGTGATGGCAGAAGGAGTTGGAAAAGTAGTGATTCAAAGAAAATATGGGAATAAATATCTAATTACTGATGTTCAAAAACAGGACATTAAAGATTGGAATTATAGTACTAGATCATGAATACTTTACTACTGGAACTGAGGAGATAATGTGGATATCATGTAGTTTGTGCTTATAGGCCATTTAATACTACTTTGAAGAAGATTATAATCAGCAATGATGTTACTTTTGACAGAGAAAGAGTTTGGAAATGGAAAATTAATGATGTAAACAGTAGAGGTGATCCAATAAAAATAAATTTGGAAGCTGATCAAGTTAATAGACAAAATGATCATGATGACAAAGATGCTGAGCAAAATCAAGCAGAAATTGAAGAAGTCAACGATGCAGGAACTGTTAAGCAGCCGAGAAGGTCAACGATAGTAAGACGACCATATCAAAGGTTGAATGACTTTAAAATATTTCGCGATTCTGTCAAAGGTGAAGATGAAAATCTCTTGCAACTAATTTTGATGGTTGAGGATGAACCAGTGACACTGAATCAAGCCTTAGAGAGTTCACAATAGAAAGAGGCAGTTGAGGATAAATTGAGATCAGTTCAGACTTGTGTGGAAGCACTTCAGGCCAAATATTTTTGATTGGGAAAGCACTGGTCTCACGGTGTTCTTAAAAGAAAAATGTAGCAGCACTGACAAGCTGCGACACATAATACATAGCCAGAGCTAGACAAGCACATTGGCTTGAAATGTTAACGAAATACTTGAGCACAAAAGAGGTGCAAGTGTAGAGACTTCTGCTGTGTTTGGAGTGGCGTTTAGTTAGGAAATACCACTTCCCAATGCATTTCTAATGCAAGAATTTAAAAGCTACAAGAGGTAGCTTTTGGCGTCTGGACAAAAGAAAACGCTGTAACAAACACAACATTAAAGTTGATAACAAATCTGCTATAGACTTAGCAAAGTATTAAGTATCACATGGTCACAGCGAACTCAGAAATCAAATTTTATTTTCTTAGGGATTAATAAACCAAGGGATAACTAATTGCTTGACTTTGAATACTTTGAGTCAAACGAGAAACTTGTTGGTATCTTAACAAAAGCTTTGAAAACAAGTATATTCGACGAGGGGAGGAAAGCTAGGGATGTGCAACTTAGTTGTCTTGAATTAAGATGGTGTAATGTAGAGGAACTCAATTACCTTAATTGCCTATTATTGTAAGAGTGTAACTAACTGAAACTTGGTTAATAAGTTATTAGACAAGTCACTTTCTATGTTATACTAACTGATATAAAAGATTAGAATATGTGTATATCATTAACTTTTTTGATACCTTATCAGTTCACTCTCTCCTTTAGCATTTTATAATCCTTCGTTCTTCTGTATTACATGTGCGTGTAAATCTCTCGTGAGATTCAAGTGCATGTGTGTGAGTGCGCTTTCAAAGTGTTTTTCCCCAGCAAAAAACATAATAATTTATAAATATTATTATTTTGTTGTTTGTATTTTACCCTATTCAGTTGAAAAACTTTAGTGGGGGAGTCTATTTTTTTTTATTTATTTCTCACCTCCTTCCCCACCGTCTCTCAAGACACAATTTTGTGCTTACATATTTTAATGTTAACCCATCCCTTTTTAAGTAACGGTATTGATAATTCAGAGTTGAGTTGATCTAGAAATTAAACTCAAGTTCTATCAAAAGATTCATATTTGGTAAGACTTACTAATCACGCGAGTTCAATCACTTGATTACAATTTTTAGCTTATATTGAACATCTTATAACTTATATCAATTTTATATATACTACTTCAAATAGCTTATAACTTAAAATCCTATAACTCATTATTTGTTTCTCTCAATTTTATCCATATTATTTTAATTGTAAAAAACATAGCTTTTGAATGTCATATGCATCTTCAATTGTTAATTTGATAAAAAAACTAGCACACTACAAATTTAATCAACTAATTCATTCATTATAAAGCTATCGATTAACTTATTAGTCATGTATAAGTTTATTTGTTATAAAGGTTTGTCAACTATCTCTTACCCCTCCGACCTTTATTATAAAAAACAATTGTGTTTTTAGATTTATTGAATATATGATATATTTGATCTATTATAGAACAAATATATTAATTATTCGATGAATCTAAAAAATCAATTATTTTTTATAATAAACAGAAGAGAGTATTTTTTACTAAACAAAGTCTTAACAATACCTATACTTATACTCAACTTTTATTTATTCCTTTTTAAAAAGAAGACTTACGGTTAAAGATTCAAAAAAGGAAACAATTGTTAAATTTTATGTAGAAAAAAGTCAAATGCACAATTTACAAGATAAATTTTTTACTTTTGGTTTCTTAACAAATGCCCTTATGACACTTGTTAGCATTTCCCATTCTAGAATTACAATTGAGTTTAAATGTAAGTAGTTACTTAGTTAGTTACTCACCCTGTCTCTAATTTATAGTCGTTTAAGGTTTGTGCACGATTATTAAGGAGATGATTAATTGTTTTACTAAAATACTCATATTAATTGTAATTAGTGGAGTAGTTAAGTTGTATAAAATTTAATAAATAAGGGTATAATAATAAGAAGAAAAAATAATAAATGTTGCATAGGTATTTTATAGTGACAATGATTTTGAAAAAAATAAATTAAAGAGACATTTATTGTGAGAAGGTAGAAGTAATTAAAATATTGTCGGATATATTAATAACATCTGATTCAACTCACAATGCTGAGATAATTAAACCATCATCTTACATGATGAGTAATATGCAAATCCAAAATGTTTCTTTTCTTGTGTAAATTTTTAGACATGTTTACATGAAAGAAAAGAAAAGAAATCAATGTCCGACAATAACATAAGAAGCGATCCTACAGTACAACTACAAACACACTTGGCACTCCTGTCACTTCTATATTCATAGGATAAAATATTGCGCAGTTGTCCCCACGTTTTGTAATGGACAATTTTTTTTCTATTTTGAGACATTCTACGAGTACCAGCAAGTTTATTCAAGAAAGATAATAAAATTGCAAAGTTTATTCATTCAATTCAGAATCAAAATTAAGAGAAAGAAGAAAGTTGTCAAATTTGAAATCCAACCAAGAGTGGCAAAAAAATTACTGGAACAATGGAAATTTTGACTAAAACTGTCTGATGAGGTAAATAATAAACCTTATAAAAAAAATGATTTATACTGAATATAGAGACATAAACAAATAGAAAATAATTATAGCCTCATCTATCTCTCTTCTTTGCAATTCGCATTTCTTTTATGCAATTACTTTCAATTTGTCTGTAAAACCCTAATTTCGATCCCTTTTCCTCTTTCTCTCTCTAAAACCCAATTTTATCTCTCTAACAAACAAATTTCGATCCTTTTTCACAGTCTCCAACCGATTTGTTGCTCGATTTATTCATCCAATTTCAATTTCCCTGAAATCCCCAATTAGATCCAAAGGTGGCTTTAAATTGAATTAGGGTTTGAATTGAGGTGATTCAAGGCTGGCGGGTATTGAGGTGAAGTAAATGGCGGATCCGCCTGGTATCCGCCACCATAAAAATTGCTTCAATTACGGTGTTGTTACCATTGATTGTTGTGGGTTACAGTTTTTGGATTACGGTGAAAAGTGAAGAATGCTGAACGTGCTGCGTGTGCATCTTCCTTCTGATATTCCCATTGTAGGCTGTGAGCTCACGCCTTATGTGCTCTTACGCCGGCCTGACAAGACCGTTACAACCGACGATGTCTCCGAATCCGCTCCATTAGATGGTCATTTTTTGCGCTATAAGTGGTTAGTGTTTCTCAATTCATTTCCCTCTTTTAAGCCCTGTTTTGATAAATAACTTAATTGCATAAGCGCTTATCATAAATAAAATAAAGTCAAAGCTTTTATCCTATAAGCTATAAGAAGATATGGAGAGTTGTTTGATAAGCTCAAATATGTTAATCTGAACATATCCTTAAGTTATGTTTGTTTTTTCTATTGTCATTTTGTCTAATGTAGATATTCAATTTTGAATTTTGATGACTTTGGGTAGTTAATTCAAGTGATTTTGCTTTTGTTATATATAAAAAAAAATCCAGTATCTATCAGCTTATCAGGTTTTTCTTCGGCTGGCAGAGTGATAATTTGAACTTCAATGTATGGCTAGCTAGGAGTTGTGTTAGTTCTTTAGAGTTTTTGTCGTTGGTCTTATTTTATTTGTATTGAGTTTTCATGTATTAATTAATATATGCTTAGTTTTGGGTTGGAAGTAGGCGTAATATAGGTGTTTATTTGGTTTTCTTATTTTTTCCCATTCACCGTCAATATGTTTGTTTAAACAGTACAGTCAAATTTATTTATTTAGTTAGTTATTTAGTTTCCCCCATGTTATTAATGTAGTTTTGTTTGCATTGTTAATGCCAGTATTTTCTTTGGATAACGAAAGCTCGTGCTAAGATTGTAGTTTCTGGACTATTTCCTGTGTAATCTATATTTTGTTACCTTCTACTTTACTTTTCTTTGCAAACTATTTTGCATCATCATTGCTAATTCATGCAATCATTCAAATATTCTCCTTTGTGTACTCCACTGGCTAATGCAGTATTGCATGACTTATTTATCCTCACATTAATGTCCCAGGTCTTATCCTTTGCAGTATTAGCGTGCACATGATTTTATTATTCACATATATCGAAATTCAAGTATGTGTTGTACATATTATTGTTTCTCAATAAATCACGTGCCATTTAAATTTTAGCCATAAACACCAACAGGATATGGTATTTCTCTTTCACTGATATCATCGTGGAGAATGGAGATGGATATTTTTGTTTTGGTTTGTACAGATGGGATTGGTTATTAGTTCTCCTGAAGTTTTTATATTGTTTTTTAACTGTAAAATGAATCCTACATTTTCGGCTAGGTATGGTTGATCATTTGAATTGTCGTTTTTTTTTACCAAAGCAAACTTAATTCATATCATTACTTAAAATAGTGTCAATACAAGGAGGACAAATCTCAAAGACACGGTGACTAGCCCAAGAACAGGCCGCCCCAACAAGAGTGTGAGCAGCCATGTTCGCTTGTCGCCTAACAAACTTTACCTCAAAGTCGGGATGTAAAACTAAAATAGACTTAATAAGAGAAACTAATGCATGAAACTTGGACCTGCCACGTGTTGGGGAAGAGATACAATCCACAAGCGTATTTGAATCCGATTCAAAAATTACTCTATGCCAATCTTTGTCATTGGCTACCTGAATAGCATAATATACTACAAAATCGGTATGGGGTATGCTTTCTATGTAATCAATGATTCGGCATGCTTGTTGGGTGACATCAGCTTTTTCTCGTCCTTCGTGAAATTTAGACATAGATAATTATTGAAGATTATGGCATTATGGGTCAAAATTTGGACGAGGGTTGCATGCAATTTAATTAACGGATAAAGTTGGTTACTTAAATAATTGCTTATGATTATTTTGATTATGTTCAAGACCAATTTGATCCAGAATACCTTTTGTAATTTTCCTGTTGATAAAAGTTGAACTTTTTACATCTCCTATTTAACAATATCATTTGATTTGGCAGGTATCGTGTACAGAGTGATAAAAAGGTTGCTGTTTGTAGTGTGCATCCATCCGAGCAGGCCACATTGCAGTGCCTAGGTTGTCTTAAGGCTAAAATACCTGTTTCCAAAAGTTACCATTGCAGTCCAAAGTGTTTCTCAGATGCATGGCAGCACCACCGAGTCTTACATGACCGTGCTGCAAGCGCAGTTAATGAAAATGGAAATGAGGAGGAGGAGGTATTTGGGAGATTTAATAATTCTGGGTCTGGGTCAATCAATACCAGCTTATCCTCGTCTGCTTCTAGTGCTAACCTGACAAATGGGTCTGCAACTGTGTATCCTACAACTGTTTCACAACGAAATGGCAGTGAAACTTGGTTTGAAGTTGGACGATCAAAGACATATACCCCATCAGCCGATGACATTGGTCATGTCCTTAAATTTGAGTGTGTTGTAGTTGATGCAGAGACAAAACTTACCGTGGGGCACACAAACACTATACTAACTTCCCGGGTCATTCCAGCTCCCTCACCTATCCCTCGCCAACTGATACCTGTTGACGCGATGGGTAGTTTGGATGTGGATGGGCGTATAACATCATCAGGAACTTTTACTGTTTTATCATACAACATATTGTCTGATTCATATGCCTCAAATGATCTATACAATTACTGCCCTTCATGGGCTCTATCCTGGCCCTATCGCAGACAAAACTTGTTACGAGAAATAGTTGGTTACCGTGCCGATATTATTTGTCTCCAGGAGGTATATAAATGTTATTTGTCTATGGTTTTATTGTTGAGAAACTTAATTTAATAAGTGTGCTGATATTCAACTCATCTTATTCAAGATATTTCTGGGTTGATGTTGAATAAAAAACATCTGTTTTATTGTTCCATATGAGATTGATTGTCCCCCATCAATTAAAAGAGTGTATGTTAGACAAAATAAGAGGACTTCAAGGGAAATCAATAACTGTAACAGCTATCATTGAGGCAGCAACATGAGTTATTTAGAAGAGTCGAAGTTAGTTACTTGAAAAGGATAAATAGGAGTCAGTTAGTAGTGAGAAAACAGTTTGCTGTATTTCATATTGTGTAGGCGAGAACAAGCCTCTCGAATGTTTTAGAGTGTCGATTCTCATTTTATGTTTGTTCTCATTTTGTACTCTGGTTTAGTTCTTGCCCCATTGACAGAGCTCAACCATTTCTTGTGAACAGTACAAGTAATTCAATTCAGCGAATTACCAGTCTTAACATAAATGTTTTTGGATCGCAAAAGCTTGACTGATGTTGCCTTTGGCATATTGTAGCCTGTCCAATTTCCTTTTCCTTTTAAAATCATATGTGAATGAACTTAAGTAGGTGGATTTTTTTGGGCTGTGGTATTGTGGTGGGATGATCCAGTTAATCTTAGTCATTTTGTGATGGAATTCATTTCTTCCCCCGTTAATCTAACTCAACTAAATTCCTCGTATTTGTATTTTGCATCTTATATTCTAACAGGCTCTCTATCAGTTAACATGCATTCTGTTTGCTCTCAGGTTCAAAGTGATCATTATGATGAATTTTTCGCTCCTGAACTGGACAAACATGGCTATCACGGTCTTTACAAGAGAAAAACAAACGAGGTTGTTACAGTATTCTGATTTCTTATAGTTCTAAACTCATGAGTTTTTAAGACTTTTTTATATTAATGTATTTATGGTGGGTTCACAGGTATATAATGGCAACATAAATACAATTGATGGTTGTGCAACATTTTTTCGTAGAGACAGATTCTCACATGTGAAGAAATATGAGGTTAGAATTTGGTTTTATGTGTGCAGTAGTACTTTTAAGTTTGTACACTATAATTATTGTTTGCTTGCTTGCAGGTTGAGTTTAATAAGGCTGCACAGTCTTTAACAGATGCCATGATTCCAACCACTCAGAAGAAAATTGCCTTGAATCGGCTGGTTAAGGTAGCTTATTTTACCAAATATTGCACTTATGTTTTCTGAAAGTCATTGCTTCTTGGAACCTGTACTTACAAAGTTTTCTTTATATTTTTAGGATAATGTCGCACTAATAGTTGTTTTAGAAGCAAAAGTTAACAATCAGCCTGTTGATAATCCAGGGAAAAGACAACTTCTGTGTGTGGTATAGTCTTTTAGCCTGCTTTTAATTGTTACTCTTGCCTTCAAGGCCCACAATTTGTGATACTGTATTTTATATCTACATTGCGTATGAGTTCAATTTTTTTCCATTTTCCTGTTTTTAGTTGTACCATGTATTATCTTTTGAATGATATGCCCTTTTCTACTGTCATGCTCCGTGAACGTTCTTTTCTTGTGTATTGTCATCAGTAAAGGTTGCCATTTACAATAGAAATTATGACTATTCTGGCAACTTATGAGGTGTATGCTTGTTTTTCTTCAAAAAAATTCTAAAGAGATAACATATGTGTGGTTCAAGTATTTAAAAAATCATTATTCATATATTCCTCATTTGAAGATGTTGTAATTCTCATCTCTCCATGCTTTTTTCTTTTGTTGGTTTAGATTAAAACCTTTTTATCGGTGATATAGATATCTATTACTAACTCTCGTGTTGCTTGTGGGCTTTAGGCAAATACACATGTAAATGTCCACCAAGATTTAAAGGATGTCAAGCTCTGGCAGGTAAGTCATTTCTTTTACGTGTTATTTCTGACCGGTTTGTTTATTTTGAATGCAACATGAATTAATTTAGTACCCTTTTTAGGTGCACACTCTCTTAAAAGGATTGGAGAAAATTGCCGTCAGTGCAGACATTCCAATGCTGGTTTGTGGAGATTTCAATTCAGTTCCGGGAAGGTTTGATTGCTTCTCTTTTTCAATACTTTTGTTCTGCAAGAGTTTCGTATCAGAAATCTGTTTTTAAAGGTTATGTTTTGACTTTGTTGTAGTGCTCCTCATGCACTTCTTGCAATGGGCAAGGTAGACCCATCCCACCCTGATTTAGCAGTTGACCCGCTCAACATATTGCGTCCTCATAGCAAATTGATTCACCAGTTGCCACTGGTAATGTATAGCAACACCTGGAATAGTTTGTCTAATATTATGTACTTTTTCCAGGTCTCCCACTGTAATTGTACTCTTTCCTCAATTTTTGGTCCTGATTTTATATTTATTGGTTGTGGGTTGTTGGTTAAATACATTTTCAGGTCAGTGCTTATTCTTCGTTTGCAAGAACGGTTGGTCTTGGATATGAGCAGCATAAGCGGAGAATGGATAGCTCAACAAACGAACCTTTATTTACAAATGTCACTAGAGATTTTATTGGCTCTCTTGATTATATATTTTACACAGGTGAGCTATCTTGCAACATCAACTCATTTGATTAGTTCAACATCCTATTTGCCTTTTATTTAGTGAATTGTTGGTGGTTTCAGCGGATTCATTGGTTGTTGAGTCATTATTAGAGTTATTGGATGAGGAAAGTTTGAGGAAAGACACAGCACTACCTTCTCCTGAATGGTCCTCAGATCATATAGCTCTCTTAGCTGAGTTTCGCTGCTGCAAAAATAAACCCAGGCGATGACTCTTAACTAATAAGGTACCATTATTCCTCCTCCTCTCATATAATCTCATTTTTGTATATACTTTTGTATTATATATGCTTTATTTGCATTGGTTTTTCAAAGGTCAAATTCTCACTTACCAATCCTTTTATGGAGAGATCTGTTTTAGCATTCATATTTTTATGTTATCATTTGATGGACGCCTTATTGGCTTAAAGCGTTTTTGTACATGCTTGTTAGATCAGGATATGAATTGTGAATTGGAAGGCCAATTTTTCCAATTGAGTCAAAATGTATCATGAATCATACTATGCATGATTATTTACACCAGTATCATGTAACCTTTTGCTGCAAGACTGCACTTTACCGAAGTGCTGGTGGTTTGTGTCTGTTTCTGTCTTTGGTTTTGTTTTTCTTTAATATCCCATTGGACAGGGTTTGAGTCGTTTTTTTTGTATGCCTGGATGGCAAGATGTTTCAGTTCGTTATTGATGACAGGCTCTTGATTTTTGTAGGACAGATCCAGTGACACGTAAAGAAAAAATGTCGAAAGAAGCATCTCGTTGATAAGTTATTGTTGTAAAAGTAGTGGCAGATCATGCCTTTGTCTTTTTCTCAGGTATCTCCGTGTGGGGTTTCCTGCAATGATCTGCTTTGTATTATGCCACCTTTGTTTTATAGAAAAATATGATAATGCCTTACTGATATGCCTCCTTCACCCACCCCCTCCCCAATCTATTTATTTCCTTATTAACTGAATATTTCTTCTTATACTTTCACTAGCTCAGTACATGTAGCAATTTTCTAGTGATCCCATCGTCAAGCCAGTCCGATTGTGCGGCTGATGAGCTTAGGGCATTAGTATCTCCAATAATTGCAGTGATAATCTTCACAGTTACGTTCTTTTGTATCTTCTATGTTCATCACTAAGATATCGAAGTTGAAATGCTATACTGATGTTTTTTTTGGGGTGAACTACTGATATTTAAAATGCACTGAAATACTTACCAATACAGGATGAGTTTTCTATCATGGCATTAAATATCTTCACAGCATTGATTTTATTATCTCTTCGAATGCATTGTTACAAAGGACATTACAAGTTTAGTACCTGAATTTTCCACCCTGCCTCTAAAATGCTGATATTGATGGCAAATGAAAATTTGCTCCGTGTTCTGTGAAAAATTCATTTACATGTTTTCTAGGTATGATGTGATTGGAAAGCACTTCTAATGTGTTTTGGCATAATGATTTGTTGGGATTACCTGTAAAATTTGAAGAACTCATTGTTGCCATTAAGTATTTTATTTTATTGTGGTTGAGGGGAATGTTGTTAGATTGTCAAAGAAGCTCCACAATTATAGCTGCTACCGAAAAAGCAGAATTACTTTAGTAATGTTCCAATTATCATCTTTTGAGCGACTTTTTTTTTCTTTTTCTTGAATGACAAATGTTAGTAGTTAGTTTGTTAGATTAACATTTACTCCTTTGTCCGGGTTTGAACCCAGGACCTCCAACTCCTTTTCCCTTAGCTCAAACCAGTTGAGCTACCAAACCTCCTGAATCGTATGTCATTCAATTGTAAGTTGCATATTAATGTTATTCAGTTTCTTTCAGAATTGGGAGTTTATAACATCAGATGAAAATTAAAATTGTTATCTAGCACTAGTACTCACTATATTGACAAGTGGCATCTGATTAACATTTGAAACTGTAAGTTCTTTTGGCACAAGAGTTTGGGTTTTGGATGGAACAAGGCGCTTGTTGCACTAGTACGCAAGCAGTTTCTGATAAACTACAAAACACTACTTTTAAGATGCAATATTTTTTTAAGCAACTTCTGCTGTGGGCAGATGCTAAAACATTGTTTGAAATTCCAATGGTGATCCCCTTTAGAGTAGTATCCCATGGTCCTACGAATCCTCAAGATGAAGACAGTGGACTCATTAATGTCGGTTTGACACATACAAGCGGATACAAATGGGATTTTCACAACTTAACTCTTGTTTTTTCGAACTAGCATTGATTACATCACCAGCTGAGACTGTGATGATAAGGAGATCCTGCACCTTCTGCTGGACGATGCCACTATATATGTGTGAACAATATATGTAATGTGAACGATTGAAATTATTAAAGTGGGATAGAATGGTGATAATAACAAAGAATGACTTGGTTTAAGTGGTAAGAGGCTTAGATTTCTTAAGTAATGAGGGGTTTGATTTATGACTCGTGTACGGAGAAAATTCAAATTCAATTGGAAGGGGAAAACCCACTTCATGTGTCTCATGCTATTCAACGGAGATTAGTCGATTTTAAATGATAGTGAAAATTTTGTGCTAATAACATTGTAACCAAAAGAAGAAGAATGGCGAAGACAAAATAACCTCAAACTATTCTTCCACAATGTCGGGAATTAATATTTGAGTTCTAGCTGAGATTTTTCATATTTAGTGTCAGACACGTATTGAAGATTTCCCCCAATGAAAAGAAATTGTGGTTAATGAAAAAGAAGCTAAAGAGGCTATCTATAAATATTCGTATAGTCTCATCTCTGTATGTATCTGAATATACTTAAATCTTTAAAGAGGCTAACAGGTATTTGATTTATACACATTATAACTACTACTAATAATAATAGTAATAAGCATTACTCTTATTTATGCACATTATCACTACTACTTTTTTTTTTAAACAATTATTACTACTAATAATAAGAGTAGTACTAAGCATTACTCTGATTTATGGGTGACTCTAATGTGCACTTCAAAAAGGCGGTCCAATGGTGAACATTGAATTTCACCTGTTATAGTAGGTTAACATGCCTTTTCTTTTCAAATATTATCTTTAAAAAGAATAGACTTAAAAAACTACATTATTAAATAAGTATAAATAAGGTGTGCTTGCAACTCAAAATATCGTGCATACTTGGTTTTTTTTAGTGGCAAGCAGTTTTGCTGTGCCTTAAATTTTCAATTGAAAATAACTACGTCTACATGTTATAAATGTTGATTTCAAACAAAATACTGAACTCTTGTTAGTTTAATATGCAACGTTATTTTTTAATGTTAGAGTGAGAGAGAAGATGAGTGTGTGAAAAAGAATGGAGGTTTGATTTGGAGGAAGAAGGTGGATTTAGTGGAGTGATTTCCCTTTTTTTGGAATTTTTTTAAACAAAAAAATGTTAATTTTCCACATTGACTAGTAACTCAGTGAATGGAAAATGGTGTAAAAAATGTTAATTTTCCACATTGACTAGTAACTCAGTGAATGGAAAATGGTGTAAATTTGTTGAGTCAAAATCACTCATTTTAAACTTGAGAGATCACACAATTCTAAAACTTAGGGGACCAACAATGCAATTAAGTCTAAGTAATTTTTTTTTGACGGAATATATTTAGTAGTTATGAAGTTTTTTTTTTTAAGGATATAAAGTATTTTTTTTTTTTATTAAGTTAGTCTGTATAAATATCTGCATCAATGTGTAGTTTTCAATTTGGGGAATTAGGAGACAAAACATAGATTAGATATTTTTTAACCAAAACCACAAAACTAGAGACTAACACAATGATGGATTTTTTTTTTGGTAAGAATTAAACTTAATAATAAAATATTTTATATGAATTAAACATATATTTAAGTGTTTGCATTATAAAGATAATAGAATTAAGTTTTTTAGAGAAAAAAAATAATAGAAGAAAAAACACAAAGCAGAAAGGAGAATGAAAATATGATAATTTGGGTTACTTGTTTGGATGGAAATAGATCATTTATTCAAGGGTTCTGTTCCTTAAATACATGAGCTGGAAAATATATCATTTATTCAAGCCAAAGCCAAAGCCAAACAAGTAACCCATCTATTTTTGAAGCTGAGGGTACACATTTTTGTATTATTAAAGAATTGGATAACTAACTAAGAATCACACTCTTCTTCAAAAATAAAAGAAATTCCAATAGCATGCAGTGCTACGGTGGGTTCTAGTCTACATGAACATTATATATTAGAGATACCAATGTTCAAAGAAAAATAGCTCATGACAACTGCACTTTTCTCTATACTAGGAAAACCTCAAAAAGGGCAATAATATAATATATAAACTAAATCATAGAAACAAATATGCTAACGAGTCCTACAACTTGAACAAAAACATGAATGAGGAAGGACCAAAAACTTTGCCTGGATTTACCCTGTATGCCACTAAGTGCTAAGATATAATTGGAGGGTCTTCACTTCATCTTCTAATTCTCATTTGTGATCTACTGTTATGCAGTTTATGCGCAGATGCACATATATAGTACATGAGAGCATCTCTCCCTTGCTATGACATACCAGTTAGTCTGTGTATGTATATATATAAAAAATGTTTGGTGGACACTCCGTTGGGTGTATACACGTTGATGGAGAATGATGTCGATAAATTACGACGGAAGATATAGAGATAAAATGAGGTGTAAAATGACCAGGCAAATATCAATATTGATATAATTCTAATGCAATTTAGCTATGTTTGTCTGGTATCTCAAAATAGTTTGGTAGGACATATACCAACTAATATACTGTTGTTGAAATACATGTATTAATTATTGGAAAGATTCTAAAGACAGAAGATCTCCTACCATTATATATATACATATATGTAACTAGCACATGTCACTGCATCTATGCATAATCAAATTAAATCCATACGAAAAAACAAGGGGGGACAGGGACAGGGGTTTCTCCATCTGCATTGTTGGGGGGCAATGGTGTTATAAATTCGGACATTCAAGTTATTTATTTGTATGAATAATAATGTTCTGATGGATATGAATTACTTTTTGCTTACACTTTTTCTCTGCATTTACATGTCAATTAAACAGTAGTGAGAAGACAGTTTATATAGGACAATATGCAAGACAATTGTAAGTCCTTTTTAACATGAGGATTTTAAATTACAATAATGATACATTTTTTTTAAGCATACAATAATGATGTTTATACACCTCATATTTTTCAACATTTCATTTTATCTTTAGAGTAAATTACACTCTCCTCCCCTCAAAGATGCTTGAATTACACTCCCCTTCCCTCTTATGTTAAAATATACACCCCCCTTCCCTCTTATTCAAAACATATTAGAAAATATTTCAATCCCCTCCCTTAAAAGAAACATGAATTACATTTCCCTCCCCTCTTATGTTAAAATCTACACTTTACTCCCTCAATGATTTTTTTTTTATTTCTAATGATTTTGGATCTATTTTAATATAACCAAAATTTAAATACATATTTTTTGGTTATTTTTTTCACAATTTGATTAACATATAATTTTAAACCCTATTATAAAATATGAAACAACTCAAAATAAAATTTAAATATGTGAAAAATTACTAAAGACAATAAAATAT
>Ga0315914_1007298_pt1 | contig 15348 bp, 12 predicted proteins | sample MpolenodulesMG_FD_203920 | JGI IMG/M metagenome (GOLD analysis project Ga0315914, IMG submission 203920) | Medicago polymorpha root nodule microbial communities from Los Angeles, California, United States - elongated nodules | ecosystem: Host-associated > Plants > Roots > Nodule | place: USA... | reverse complement strand
TTCCCAAATCGTGTCACGATTTTCCATCTCAAGAAACCAACCTCTCTGCCTATCCAATCGTGTCACGGTGCTTGCAATCGTGATACGATTTCAGGGTTTTCCAGAATTCTCAATTTGAAGCCAATATACAACAGGAATCTTGTAACTAACTTTGTATGAGATCATTCATTTCAATATATGAGATTTTCTTTGTTCTTTTTCTCTGAATTTGATCTCCTCACATGGTATCATGAGCCTTTAGTGAATTGGCTCACGCTTCCGTTTTTACTTCATTTTCTTTGCAGATTCTTGTAGAATCTCTCTGCTTTTTCTTTTCAATCTGCGCTTTTTTCTCTCTATCTTCATTTTCCTTCATCTTCATACTTTACGTTGAAGCTTTTCTTTGATCTTTCATTGCATGTAACAATACCGCTACTATACCAACACCAATAATGGCACTGCAATTCAAGATCCTTCACAGAATTATGCTTCAGAGTACTATGTTCATCCTAGTGATGGACCTAGTTCTGTTACGGTTACACTGCCATTGGATGGGAGCAATTATATTTCTTGGGCTCGTGCCATACGTTGTGCTTTGGATGCTTAGAACAAGTATCAATTCGTTGATGGAAGTATTCCAATTCCTGTACTTGTTGATCCAGATCGTGAAGCTTGGGAACGATGAAACAGTTTGATTCATTCTTGGATTGCAAAATAGGTGATTCCTCAAATTGCTTTGTCCATCGTTTTTAATTAAGAATGTTATTGATGTTTGGATTGAATTGAAAGAGTGATTTTTAAAGTCTGGTCGTATTCGTGTTGCTAAGCTGCGATATGGCATGAATAACTTGAAGCAAGGTTCACTTTCTGTTACCAATTTCTTCACTGAGTTAAAGATTCTTTGGGATGAACTTGAGATTTATCGTCCATTACCATAATGCACTTGTCCTTATCAGTGTCAATGTCCTTCTATGTGCAATGCTAGAAGTTTTCGTCTAGAGGATCAAGTCATTCAATTTTTAATTGGCCTCAATGATAACTTTTCTATGGTTCAAACTCATGTTTTACTTATGGAACCTTTGCCAGCACTTAATCGTGTTTACTCTATGGTGTTGCACGAAGAAAGTAAATCAGTTCCTGATTCTTCTCTCACAATTGATTCCAAAATCCTTGTTAATGCTTCAATTGTTGGTTAATGTGTTATCATGTAATAAAGGTCTTTAAAGAGTGTCCCAACGACACTCGTTAACATTTCCCAACTTTTATTTAAATATCAATGAAGATCTCGTGCAAGGTGCTAACTATACGTAAGAGTTTAGTCTTTTAAACTCAAGTTCCTGAGTCGGAATCCCTTCGGAATGGTTGTAAAATGTGTGCGATGTTTCTAAAATATAGTAATAATAAAAAATAAATCTCATGCAAGCTAGATAGCAAAGACATGAAATTTTACTGTGTTTAATTAAGAAGACCATTGTTAGTGTTAAATGGGTTTGGATCTCATCCAAAAAGTTAGCTTAGAGGACAAGAGTCGTCTCCAAACATATTTATACATCAAACAACCCAAAAATTTGAACAATTCAAGACTACAATACAACTTCAATACATACTCTCACATTTAGTTTGGGTTGTAGGTCTAATTCCCGCATTGCAATAGAGTATTTAAACATGTTTGTACACCAAACAATCCAACAACTTGAACAGTGTAAGATTCTATTACAACTTCAATACTCATCCTCACGCCTAGCATGGGTCGTATAGTTCTCACACAACAACCCAATAACTTGAACAGTGTGAGATTCCATTACAACTTCAATACTTATCCTCACGTCTAGCGTAGTTCCTAGGTTTAATTCTCGCATTGCAATCATTAATTTGGGTTTGATACTGTGATAAATGAGTTTTGATATCATTCCAAAAGTTAACTCAAAGAATGAGATTGTTCAAACACATTTATACATTAAACAATCCAAAAATCTGATCATTGTAGGACTAAGTCAAACTTCAATAATTAGAATGAATAGATACAAGAGTTTCCAGTTGGTTTTGCTAATAAGTGTGTATGTTTGAATTAGCATTTAGTTTACACGATGTGTGTCGCAATATGCTTCATAATTATACCATGAATTGTTAATTATACCATGAATTGTTACACAATTCATGGTGTCGGTCACCATAATTTTGTGAAAATCAAAGTGATTCCTGACAAGTACACACTTCATAATTGTTTTGTACAAATTCAACAAACCCAAAACAAATTAAAATTACACACATAGCATCTTTTCAGCTAAAACCATCCATCCCTTATCCTTCTAAACTCTTTAGTCAACTTTAGTTGAAGGTCACAATTTTCCCTTATCATCAATGAAAAATCATTAATACATTACAATTTATTTGAGATCTAGCTTTGAACTACAACAAGTTACAATAGACATGTGGTGATCATTATATACTCATTTATTATACCCATTGACTTGATTCAAACCAAGAAACTATTGACACATATAAAGTTTTTTACAAGTACACTCTGTTCACATTAGCACTAGCAGACACAAACTTCATATTTATAAAATTGATATTTCTAAACTTGATATATAGGTACAGAAAATTAAAGACTAGAAAAATCACAAAAAATAACTAGTGTGATTTCCAAGGTGAACACTTCAAGTTATTGCAAGATTGTGTCCAAGTACTAGTGCAAGTACCTCCAACTCCATCACAACATTTGCAAACAACTCCAAGTGTTGCAAAAATCTTTGAGTACCCTGAAAATACATAACAAAATGAGGAAAATAAATATACAATAAATATAAATAATAAAAAATAAAATAAAATCAGATCCATTGGAAGAGAGAAACAAAAATTGTAAAATTAATATTCTAAATATTATAATTAATTACCTTGATTTGAAATTAAGGAAAGTGTTCTTCCTTCTATAAGTGATGGTTTATTAGAAACTGAAACAAGCATGATGATTAGTAATATAAAGACATGAGGCTTGTTTGGACTCATATTTGATACTAATTTGACCTAAATCTCTTATTTTTTGATGAGCTTATGAAACCTCAAAGTTAGAGGTTCAAGAGCTATGGAGCAGTGATGAGTTGGGAGAATATATAAAAAGGATAGTAAACTTGTAGGATGGGGGATGCTGCTTGGAAAGTATGTAGCCACATGATGGATGTTTTTATATTATTAATTAGAAAAATAACGGTGAGAGTGACATGCATATAGTTTTGTAATAATGTTTTATTATTGTGTGTGTCTAGAAGGAAAAATCTGGCTTACTCATTAACTTTATCTTTTTTGGGTATAAATTTATTTACTTCCTATGGACTTTATCATAAGATTATTTTAATATTTTTGTCTTTTTTTTTCCTTCTTACTGCCAATGTTTTTGTCTTTTGTCTTGTCTTGTTTATAAGGGAAGGTTATAACTTTTAAAAACGTAATATGCTGTTTAATATTAAGCTTTATATTTAATTTAAGACTTTTAACTCACATTAGATATTTTTCGTTGAACCGACTCCCATTTGATATAACAACAAATTAATTGATATATACCAAACGTCATTTCTATTTTATTATATTGATACTTAGAAAATTCAAAAAAAAATACACAACAAATTATTGATATATATCAAACGTTATTTCTACTTTATTATATTGATACTTAATTAAAAAATTCAAACAAAAAAAAATACCTACGTGATCAAATATGAATTGATAAAAAAAATGTTTTTACAATATTATTTCAATTATCTCCCTTTCTCTCCTGTAAGTTTCTTCAACTTCATTCATCAAAGAGAGGTGATTTAGAGTTAATTTTTGACCTAAAACCACTCTTTTAACTAGTTTTTCTCTTTCTCTTTTATTGAAATAAGTGATTTTCACATCTATTTCGTTTTTTATTTTGTGATTTCGTCGTTTTAGTGCGACGTTGGTTTGTTCTTCATCTTTGTGCGGCGTTGTTTGTCTTTTTTTTTCGTTCTGGTATTTATTTGGTTCAGATTGTCAAATCAGCTTCGATCTAGTGCAGATTCAATCAATGACTTTGGTATCGTCCGCGTTGCAGATCCAGAGAAATGGCTATTTTGGATAGTTGAATATAGTCATATGTGTAGGCTTTTGTACTTTATCGTTTTATACTATTAACATGGATGTTGTGAGTTTGTTCGCAGATTCATCTTTTTTGTTCTTAACGAATTTACATTATATCGATGTATTCTATCAATTTAAATGAATAAATATTATTTATTTTTGTAAAAAAAAATATATGAATTGATAACTCCTTACAACAATTTATATTGTAAGTGCATAATTTGGAAATCCTATAGTGATTATTGCAGTTGTTTACATTTAAACAAAATTTGTTTGCATCTTTTTGTTGATTAAAAATGATCTATTTTTCTGAATTAATCAAAACACGACATACTTTCTATAATTTTCACGGTAGTTATTTTTTTTAAGAGTTATATTTATTTATAATAGTTGTTCAATGTTGATCCAATTATTTTAATTGTAAATGAAACCTAAAGCAAATTTTAATACATAGGGTTTTTTGTATGCATGTATTTTCGTTTATAAAATCTAATTAAAATTAAGTTTTTTTATATAAAGCAAATTGCATTTCTTTTTTTCTTTTTTATACAGGGTATCCTCCGCACGGAATTGTGAAGACTAATCCTTCGAGCATTGTGAGACCCAAATGAGCGGCAAGCTCTTTTAAGAGTTTTAACGTTGCTGCATGTCTAAGGCTTGATTCGAACCAAAGCCTTGGTTAAACTAGAATAGTGGCGGAGCCAGGAATTTTGTAGAGCCTGGGCAAAAATTGCACATTTCTTGCGTATAATTTTATAGACTTCTCATATAATGTTACTTTCTTCCTGCGGATAATTGACCATTTCATGCGGATCCTAAAATCCTAAGAAAACAATTATCCACGAAGGTATTACATTTACCTGGGAACCTAAATCCTTGGCAAAATCCGCAGGAAATGTGTTTCCTGCGGAATTTACACCAAAATCCGCAGGAAAAGCGAGAGGTTCTAGTAATGGTTGGGCTTGCTACAAAGAAAGTAGAAACTGAGCCTGGGCACGGCTAACTGGGGGGTGGCTCCGCCCCGAACTAGAAGAGACTTGTTCCATTTTATTCAAGTCTTCTTGGGTTTTTTTTCCTTTTTTTGTTACAAAGCAAATCTTATTTATAGTGATTGTTAATAAAACAAATTGTATTTCTAGAGTTTCTCTTTATTTGGATTGGATGGGAACTTGTACATTAGAAATAGGACGATCCAAGTAGACAAGTTTATGTGACAGATTTAAATGTCCTCTCTAAACATAAAATACACGACGCAACATATAATTAATTTTTGATGTAATAAACCCAACATATAATTCTTGTCAAAACAAAAACCCAACATATAGTTACGTAATAAAAAATTTGTCGAAAGAATAATAGTAATAATTTTTTTTTTAATACAACAATATTTAGCATTTTTTTTTTTGGTAAGAACAATATTTAGCATTATAGTAAGAGAGTATATAGATCTAATAGTTGACGTCCTTATCAATATTGTACTCTGTAACTTCTCTTCCTAATCATCAAACCAACATTACATTGTTTTAAAATACAATGTTTAATTTCTTTTTAAACAGTCAAGGTTAGTATTTGTTAGAGATGAGAATCGAATTCAAGATGACTCCACTTTCTACCTTGTACACCTCAGTCACCAAATCAGCCTTATGTCCAGTTTTAAAAAAATGAGCATTGCTACTTATCTAGATAGATTTTATAAAGAATTGATTAAGAAAAGGTCTCAGCCAATTAAATTTGTTATTTGCCGATAATCAAGGGAGGTAATAGTGTGTAATTAAGGAAAGGTGTTAACAAATACACTGTCTTAAAATTTTCTTGATACAGTTTATCGTTGTATCTATCATTTCCCTTAAACAATATAGATTGTAAACAAAGTTTTTTCATTCCATGTTTTTATTAGGCGATTCCATGTTATTGTTACCAATCTTTGGTCCTACTCTACAAAATATATTAATTATCAATTAAGAAATCCTATATGCCCTCTTAATTAAGAATATTTTAGTAAGACATAAGAAAGAGAACAAAGTATCTGAGTTGCTGTAAAGTAAAGACAAGGGGAGTAGGGGACACACGTTTTCTTACTTTGTTACGTCTCTTATGGGCTCATGACCAAGACATCGTTTACCACTTCGCTAACGTTTTTTTGGTTTGTATGCAAGTCCACATTTAAGTCAAGATTTGTCTTTAATGGCAAATGAAAACAGAAACCTCATTGATAATACGCTTGCTTTTGTCCCTCTCAATGTTGAAAATTTGTTCTTGTTTTCCAATTAACACTTCATGCATAGCAAGACCATTTCAAACATATCGAACTTTTTTGTTGCAGTGTGAATCGGGCATCTTCTGAGCACAATTGTAGATAATAATATTTTGAGTCGGGACTTTAATGAGTTGTAACACTCTCGAGAGAGAGTTTAACACACGATTGCATTCGCAAATCTGAATTCAAACTCAAAACCTCCGATTTATCATTATCATAAATGTAAAGTAAAATATTTTTAAAAGAAGTTTTAGATACAAAAATAATGTGAAGCCACTCTGACCAAAATGAAAATTATAATGAACTAACCAACCAGAATTGTATCTCATAGAAGAGATCAGTTCCTAACTGCAGTGAACCGAAATTCAAATTTCAAAGAAGAGGTGCACATGCAAAAACATTGAACTAAAACAATCCGGATAATCAAACAAAAACATAGATGTAAATAACATTTAGTTCTGCTTCATTTTAGTGTGAATCAGATCCCATCTACATACAACTAAAGAGATTAATTTCTCGAGTCAGAATCGTCATAAGTTGTAAAACTTTCTCTTAAGAGATTTTTAACACTACAACATAATTCAAATCCAAGACCTCTAATTACGCTGAAAGAAAGTCTTACCATCTCATTCTCATCTAGTTATTCATACGTATTGCAAGTTCTAGAAATCAAGACCATGATGAGAAACGATGGGAAGTTATCACCAAGGGCGGATTTACCTCCTAGCTAGCCTGGGCAGGCGCCCGGGTTCAACCCATACTCAGTGGCGGATCTCCTTGGAGACCCATAGGAGCCACTGCATCCCCCAAGTTTCCTATAACTGTCATATTATGCATATCATTTCATATGTTACGTTGGTGGCGTAGTGGGTTGATGTGCTCTCGAATTATCAAATGGCGTGAGTTTGATCCTTGGCTCGTCATTCTTTTTATATTTCTATTGTATTAATGTCATTTTATTCAAAAAAAAAAAAAAGGTCGCAGAGGGACTTGAACCACCGTCCACAATGATAGATTAAAGAAAATAAACCACTGCACACCGGTGCATAATTATTTTATTTTCTTAAAATTGTTTCATATATATTCTGAAAATATTTGGCCCCCCTATCAATTTTTTTTGCCTAGGCTCGATAAAATTTCTGGCTCCATCACTGGTTATCACCCCGTTTAATTTGTCAAAACATTTTAGTTTTCTAAATATTTGTGTCTGTTTTCTACTTGTTAACAAGTAAAATTAAATGTCTTTACAAAGAGACTAAAAATTTCAAGAAAAATGTTAACTTGTGCCCTTAAGACACAAGTTTAGAAGCTAAATGTAGAAATAATCTATTAGAATACATTCATTAAATTTAATCTTTAATGTTTTAATGAATTGAATGCACAAAGTTTAAAGAAATATTTCTTTTTTTGGATTTCTTAACACGTGCCCTAAAGACACAAGTTAACACTACCTAAATTTCAAAGGTGACCTCATTGCACACACACCCACACCTAAAAAGTAAAAACTTAAGTAGTTTGTGTACATTTAAGAAGTATGGAAAGTTTATGGAAAGTATTTTAAAACATGATGTAAATGGGGGCAGCTATGCCACAAGAATAACGTTGTTCCCACATCAAAGGATGCTAGGAAACACCACTAAAATACCAAAATAACCTCATCAAAGGATGCCGATAGATTTTAACCGACGGTAACTGCCGAAGAAAAATGGGGTTAAATTTGTCATTTTATGGTTGTTTCTTAGCCTTCTAAGAGTGTAAACAGCAATTTTCATGCCACAGTACGTTCATCTTTTGTATTTTGGGCCTTAGTACTGTTTTCCCAACAAAAATAAATAAATAAATAAATAATAATTCAAAAATACCAATTCTGAAAACAGATCAACACTGTAATTAGCAAAGGGATTACAAGGAATATAAACTAAATTGAGGAATAAGTATTATGTCTAATGTTCTGATGATTAACATAATATATAGAGCTTATATAAACAAAACTTATAGCTAAATTCTTGAATTTTCCCAAATTTACAATCATCCTATTGTCATATATTCATATGGAAATGGAAGGTGAGAGAGGGGTGTTGATATCAAATGCGACTATATGTAATCTGAATCAGTGTCTCTTCGGAAATGCTGCAAATCTGGATGAGCATCAAATCCTGGCCTTCTAGGATTCCTGCAAGATAGGAAAGAAAAGTGTGTTATTTTATGTTATATAATAATTCCTTTACATGTGAAGAATGTAGTCAAAGATTGACTAAAGCAAATTGTGGAACAGCTATGTTCAAAACATGATGTAAAATTCTATTTTGAAATATATCATGATATACATATATACAAACACATATGATATACTCAACCATACCTAGCAAATCGGTTGGGCTCAAAACCAGGGACACCAGGAGGTCCAATGGGATCAAATCGAGCACCCGGTGGAGCACCCCTATTTAGATAAATTCATAGTTAGATATAAGCATTCAAATTAGTCACATGTATCGATCACAGGGTAGTCAAATACAAAAGGCACCCTCAAAGGCGCTAAGGGCATTTTAATGCCTAGAGGCAAGAGACAACAAAAGCCATACACCCCCATGAAGATAGACGCTGGCGATCAAAAGTAAAAATTATATCTTGCAAGACACGTCTAGGTTGCAACACTGAACAGATTATATATATAGAAATGATAAAATAAGTAAAGTTGTTAAATGTTAGGTTCCCTCTACAAAATACGGTGGACCCTTCCTTTCCCTAGACTTAGCACCCAAGGGTATGCCTTGGGGTTTTGTTGCCGTTAACATTTAACCACACTGATCAGTCAAAGATAAATAATAAGAGTTTAAATGGCTTACGGCAATCCTCCAATAAAACCAGGTCCTCCACCAATACCTCCACCAGTACCACCACCAAACCAACGGGGGTCATTAGGCCCTACGAGCATGCTGCCTCCAAAGTCATGATCACCCCTGAAATTGAGTGGTGCATATTTAGAAGGATATAAGAATTGTTAAAAACAAGAATTTACAATTGTCCCAAGAGACAAAAGAAATGTAATGTGGGAGGCGTTTTACCTTGACGGATACATACCTGCACCAGGCCCTGGAAAAAGATCACTACCAGAACCAGCGGGAACTGGAGGGACAATGAATCTGTACAAACACAACAAAATATTGATACTCGATGAATTAGTACAGATGCCAAAAGTACTTGTACAAGTACAAAATTAGAGAAAGGGATCATAAAGATAGCACGGCATAAGGCAACTATTTTTTCCATTAATAAAGTGGAAAAGTATGTAACTTACAAGGAGAATAGGCAAAAACGGTTTGTTATCATAAGCTAAGCAAAAAACAGTTTTAAATTTTGATGACAAAAAATAAAATCATAAACTAGACATAGAGGTTTAACTGTTGAAGTAACATCATGATATGGAATTCACCAATTTCCAAAGACTATGCTCAATACATGAAGAAATCCATCTTTGATCGAGAAAGATAAATATAATATCATAGTTAACAATTTTTTAATTTTTTAAATCTGTGACAATATAGCCAATAGGAAACTAGGCACATTTATATAGCAGGGTTTCTTTTGGCCTAATAGTAAACAACAATCATATGTTGAACATCATAATTGAAGTCACACATGTAACTTCCCTTTCCATCAATACTAAATATACCACTACCCAGAACAATACACGCAGGGTCAAGATCCTCTCCATTTTCTCCACTACCAAAGTTTTGGGAATATAAATATATAATGTGACATTTGATGGGTCCAATTAGTCTTGATTGAGAGGGAAAATGGAGAGGATCCTAACAGTAACACCCTCTTTTTTCCGCTTTGTTCTAGATTTGGAAATCAGAAACACACTTCAATGAAAGGAGCTAAAGATTTTTTATTTTTTTTAAATATTGCATCAGAATGTGGGAAATACCACTTTTGTGTTGGATAAAATATATATCAAACAGGGTGGTCAAACCAATAAGCTCAAAATAGTCAACAACAAGACAGCCCAAAATTAATCACATATTTGACAATCAGACCACTGAGCAGCAATAAAATGTAACACAGTGAAACTTAAATAGCATCAGGAATTAGAAATTTCTTACCCAGGGTGATAGTCATTAGGACCAGCAGGGTCACCAAATCCAGGAACAGGTTCAGATGTCTCTGGTCTTGTGCTGTCACTAGTTTCTGAGCTGTGAAGGAAACAAAAACAATTTTGGAAAAATTGTCTCAGTTCACAAAGAATGCAATACATAGGGATTGCAACATGGTACAACATAACTATCCCAAATGAAACAAATACAATGGCCAGGTTTTCTAATGCATCATTCTTATAATAACAAAACAGAAAGCTGCCTATAGATCCTACAACCAACATACGGTTCATGTCAAACACCTCATTTAGGTGTCCAGTTAAAAAGGTAATTTTTCCTACTCCGACACGGATGTGATACCCTTCTTGTGATGTATTGTGCCTATTTTGTATAGTTTTACTACATTAGTCTGTAACTTGTTCTGGCTATTTATATTTTTTTGCCTATTGCTGTGTTTTTTATTTGTTGAATTTGCTTCTAACTTTAATTGTGCACACTGCAAATCATTTAATTTAACCTTTTATTATCTTTCATTGGTTGAACACTTATGTTGGTTTGCAGCAGAATCCAATCAAAATATCTGAAAGTTAATGAAGAGGTGGAGGTTGTGGAAAAAAGAAAAAGTACCGAAGAGATTTTTTCAGGGCTCTAGTAATTTTTTCAAGGAGGGGAATTAGCACACAAGTTACTATAACAGTATATTTTTATTAAAAAAAAAAAAAGACGAGAGGAAGCATGTCAAGTATTTGTGAAGGTTTCCTACAGTAATGCCATTTCGTTCAATTTTCCAAGGAGTGATGAATTTCTCATTATGTGTGATCTGATTGCAAAACATGGCTCGAGACTTAAGCCAGCATCTTATAATGAACTTAGAGTGAAGTGAATTATCTAAAGGAAGTGAAGTTGACAAATGCATATTTGTAAGAATATGAAACTGAATTAAGCTGAATGGAAGAGGTTGGGGTGCACCATACTGACTGATGGGTGGACCGATCAGAGAAGGACAATACATACTGACAGTCATTTTGAAGTTGAAAGATGCATCTCATATAATCTAAAACAACTGACAAAATTAAGAGGATGGATGGACACCATTGTGGAAGATGTTGGAGAATAATATGTTATCCAAATTGCCCCCGACAATGTAACAAAATACAAAACTGTCGGTGAGATATTGAAGAAGAAAAGAAAAAGGTTATATTGGACACCTTGTACAAAACATTGTTTTGATTTGATGCTAGAGAAAAATTTGAGAAATCAAGGATGCTTTGATAAGAATGTTGACATGTAAGGAATGAAAGTCCAGCAGCTTTGCACGGAAAAGGGATGGGAAAGCCACTGAGGATGTTGTTTTTTAGACCAGAAGTTCTAAAAGAGCACTATGATTTGTTTGAAGGGTGCACTTCCTCTTATCGAAGTGCTTCGTTTGGTCAACTCAAATAAGAAACTAGCTAATATAGCATTCATCCATGGAGCAATGGACCAAGTAGAAAAGCATATACAAAAACATTTTGATGGTGTGAAAAGATACTTTTAATTCTTTCAATTTGTTTTGATGACTTGGTTCTAACATGGAAACAGAAAACTAATGAAATTTAGAGGCCGTGTTCGGTGTCTACGTTAGTAGCTATACTTCATGGCTAATAACAAACATTATCCGAAAAAACGATGTGAAATTTAATTTTCATCCACTGCCAATATAGAAGCTTTTTTACACCATCACTCGTTCATTTGTGCATGATTTAACAATCAAAAGCTTTAAAAAGATCATTCCCATTCATTATCAGCATAAAGCTTTCTACTCTTATAAGTCATGATTAGATAATGGCCCAATTAAAAAAATTCATGTCCATACTCTCAGAATTATATAAGGTTGGCACACACACACGTTACATTGAAAATTGAAAAGGAAGTAGTTCACAGAATCCAAATTTACCTTTTAGTTGATGAGCTGGCATGGGCAGTACCGTCTAACTTTGACAAAATATCAGCATCTATTTTCTTCACCAGCTTGTCCAAATTCTTGAACTGCTGAGAAAAATTGCTACCTCCATCCTCTCCAGCATAGTCCGCAACACTGCAAATACAGAAATACAGTCAGAACACGTCTCAAAGGGAGCATAATTAAAACACAAAACCCACTCACAAAATTCTAAGCCTTGCACAATTGAGTAAAATATCTTAAAACTATAATTAAGGTTTTACTTGCTCCATAGACATTTCAGATAATAAGCAATTTTGTTTGGATTGACTTGTATGAGTTTATCAACTAGCATAAACACTTATCAAACTGTTTCAGACATCTTATACATGATATGTCTAATCCATAAACTATTCTCAGCTTATTTCCATAAGCGCACAAGGATGGCTTATAAAAACAACTTATAGTTTACATGAAAATAGTTTGACTTTATTCTAACTTTTTCTTTTTGTAGAAATAGTTTATACATAAGCACTTTGATGGTAAATGTTTATGCTGTAAGCACTATATTAAGATGTTTATCCAAACAGGGCACAACTCAATCCAAAAAAGAAAGACAGTTGCGCAAATCCTAAATGTCCTACAAAAAAAATCAGATCATTTTCATCAACAACCAAGCCCCACTAAGTGGGGCAGCTGCATGGATCAAACAATGTTCTCATATTTTATATTGGGCCTAACTCATCCTTACTAAACCGGCTTTTAAGGTGAGGGCATGCTTTATAAACACTACATAGGACATATCTCTAAACAATGTGGAACTAAACCCACCCCTTCACAACCAACACAATGAAGGTGTTGGAAGCTACAACAGAGGCAACACAAATACCGCAATTAGGTGGCTAGGGGAGGACCACGATGAAGGAGGAATTTCCAACAGATGTCATAATGTTCTATCATATATCATATTTCTATCTTTCTTAATAGTTTTTCAAGGTCTTCCTCTGTCACTAGTGATTCGACTACCCTCCATATGATTTACTCTCCTTACTACACAGTCCACAAGCCTTTTCTCTACATGCCCAAACCACCTTAGGCTAGTTTCCACCATCTTTTCTACTATAGGTGCTATGCTACCCTAACTCTCCCTAATGTTGTCCTTCATAATCCAATCCTGTCTAGTCTTACCACACATCCAACAAAACAACCTCATCTTTACTGCGATTAATTTATTTGTGTTGGTTTTTTAAAGCCCAACACTGTTCCAGATCATTTAAAGTATAACAAAAAATAAAATCAACACCCCCATTTTCCATATTATCATAATCCAACCCAACAAAGAAAACCCAGTTGCAAAAATCCAAAATTTTCAACACAAAAATAATAAGAAAATCAAGTCATTTACAGCCTCAGTAGCCCCAACACTTCTAATCGAAGAGTGTCCAACCGAAGTCCACGTCTGACACGACGTGACACATGTGATCACATTCGATTATACATTTTCTTAAATTACTACTGATGTCTACGTGTAAGTGCTGCATAGTTTACAACGTAAAGACCTAATATCCCAATTTCCAAAATTAGCATAATTCAACAAAACAAAACAAACATCTTCTAACATCCAAATTTATCAACACAAAACATCAAAACAATCAAAATTTCCAACTATAAATAAAAAAAATAAAAAATGACTTGATTTCAAGATGCAGAGGCTCTTTAAATCCTTGAGACAAAGCATGAACAAGCAACTTCCCATTCATGACAAGACATTTAACAAGCACTTTCTTCAAACCCTCCTTCTCCGAATTCGCGTAAACAAACGCATATTCATCATTCAACTCATTCCAATGATCAACAGAAACCTCATCTACACACAAAAACACAAAAATCAATAAATACTTCAAAATTCACCAAAAAATTGAAAAGAAAAAAAAAAGATTTTTTTAGATTTACCGTTTGAGGGGTTGGAAAGAGCGGTATCGGAGAGGGCTTGAGGACCAGTAGCGGTGAGGATGTAACCGGAAGCGAGAAAAGAAGAGTGAACGACGAAAGCGATTTTGTCGTTTTGGTTGCGGAAGGTTGGTCGCGCGGCTCTGATTACAGCGAGGACTGATTTGTCGGTGGCCATTGTTGGTTAGGGTTTTGGTGATCGACGACGTGTCGTTTATGATGAGAGTGTTTTTAGTTTGGAGAAGAAGAAAGTTAGAGATGCTTCGCGGTGTAAGCGGTGTAGGTGTAGGTGTGTTGGGTAGTGCCGGCTCATTCTTTTTTAAGTGTCGTTTTAAAATAGGATAGTACTTACATTTAGGACACATGTTAAGAAACCTATCAGAAGAAATACTGTATTGAATGGACCTTTTCGTAGACAAAGCTTTTCACCATCAATTCAAAATGAAACTTACACAATAAATTCCATCTTGATAAATAAGATTCATGGTCTCCTTCTTTCTATTCATAGTAATTATCTAGAATTTGAACAGAAAATAGATCTTTGGTTTTTTTTTAACTTAATGAGTAAATTTTGGAAAAATCGGTATCAAGTTTTAATTTTGACGGACTTTATTTATTTCCAGAACATGAACAAGTAAAAATCTATTCTGAAGAAAAAAAATTCTTATTTGAGACAATTAGAACTGAGCGGAACAACCAAACCATTTTTAATAGAAAGAAATGTAGTGGAATTAAAAAGTTAAATATTGAATGCAATGCACATATTTCAATAAGTTTTTTTCAATATTTGAATCATTAACTTGTGCCTTGAGGGCACAAGTTAACATTTCCCTTTAAAATATTAACACAAAAATAACGAAGTTTATTTTTGGACACTTTTTTTCATATTCTACCCTCATTTTAATCCATTGATAATTTCTTATTTTTTTGCACATACTTTATCTTTCCAATAAATTTAATATGTAACAAACAATTGTTATTTACTACTCTCTTTCTCCAACAAATTCTTATTTTTTGCGTCTTTTATCTTTCTCTCATAACAAACA
>Ga0315914_1007297_pt1 | contig 15348 bp, 9 predicted proteins | sample MpolenodulesMG_FD_203920 | JGI IMG/M metagenome (GOLD analysis project Ga0315914, IMG submission 203920) | Medicago polymorpha root nodule microbial communities from Los Angeles, California, United States - elongated nodules | ecosystem: Host-associated > Plants > Roots > Nodule | place: USA... | reverse complement strand
GTTCTCCATACACATACGCATCTCAGCTATGAAATCAAGTACGACATGCAAGCCAACCGGATGAGCATAATCAGGATCATCATCTTCACTTTCAGCTTCACCTATCACTTCATCATCACCTGCAACAACGCCCTCATCCATTGCAGCCTGCACCTCATCAACCGAAATCTCACCAGCAGAAACAAAAACATGATCATAGTACCACCATCCAAACTTGCTCTCAGTGTAGTACCAATTCTTATTAACATCCTGATCATAGTGCATTTTGTGCACAACACACTAATCAAAGCCACTCCAATCAGATTGTCCCTTGAGCAAACTTGTGACAATGTTTATTCCTTGGGAATTCAACACTTTCCAAATAAAACGACAATAAGGAAGAGCACGAAAACTTGTCTCCCTATACTCAAGAATCTTGGAAATGAAGAAACATTGACAAGTTGACAGGACCGCGATTATTCATCATTAATTTACCAAATACAAGCAAACCTTATTCTATATTTTTCCTCACCATTTTAAGGAGAAAAAGGGCAAAGGAAGAATAGGAAATTGGAGAAGAGAATGGACTATTTGCCCAAACCTAGACCTAAGACAATATATACAACATAAGAACATGAATACAAATATTAACATGCCAATTGATCTCTAAAAGAAGATATTTCCTCAAAGATGGGAAGTCTTCTTGATCTAGTTGGACTCCAAACATTAAGTAATCCATCAATTCCTTTCAAAAGGTCATCATCAAGACCTAAATCATCCATAAACTTAGGTTGTGGCAAGTTGGCACTCAATTCTACGAGCAATTCTTCAGCTCTATTTCTGGACTTGATTTCATCAGACCCTGGAAGCTTTCCTTGTAAAACTTGTTCAAGAATTAAATAGGCTTCCTCATAACGAGATTGCCTCATTAAGCATAAGGCTAAATTCAAAGCCTTGTTTGCATCAGCATCTATCATTTGTGCTTTCTTGAAAACCACCTCAGCCATCATGTAGTTTGTCTTTTGCATGTAGGCCCATCCTAAGTTTCCCTAAACAATCAATCAATGTGTTAATCATTGAACCTTGATAAAAAAAAATTTCATTGAACCTTGAGCCAAAAAATAATCATTTCTACATAAAATGTATTATGATGTGATACCATTGGGTTGAAGAAAAAAAATGGAATTCCTAGATAAAAGAATTAGACCAATTTTGTACCCAAAAAAGAAAAGAAAGAATTAGACCAATTTTTTTGCTTAAAGCCTCTGTGAAAATATTTATTTGATTTTAGTCTCTGAATTACAAAAAATTGTTTTAGTCCATATTATTTTATTTTAAAATTTGGAATATTTGTTAGGCTTAAATATGCATTAGATCTCTACAAATATATCATTGTTTGCTTTTAATCCTTATAAAAATATGTTTTTAATTTTATTCCTGGCAAATATACCTGTTTTGCTTTTGATCTCCATTGGTTTATCAAATTTTTTTTAAAGGTAGTCCATGCAAAATTTGTTCTTATAGGAATTGGTCTTGTCATATGTTGTAATATTTATTTAGTTCTTTATCTCACTCTTATTGGAGGACTAAAATCAAATACTCTATAAAAGGACCAATTCATATATAATTAAATTTTGCAAGGACTAAAACAAAACAAAGAGATCAAAAGCAAAATGTAGTATATTTACAAGGATGAAAAGTAAAAATATTTGTACAAGAACTAAAGCAGAAGAAAAAAAAACAGTATTGCAGGACTAAATTATATTGTTCAAATATTACCGGGACTAAAACAATAGTGTCAAGATAACTTTATCAATCACATCAAAAAAGAAAAGTTAACTTGAATCAACACATGTTTGGTTTAATCTTAAAGCAAAAGGAAAATAGTGTAAAGTTAGATTAAAAAAAGTCAATGATTTTAAGTACCAATAATCTTGCAGTTTCTTGCTTGATAGAAACTTGGAACTTCTTGCCATGAGAGCGAGCAGTCTTTGTCGTCCTTCCATTAAAGGCCTCACCTTGGTAGATAAGTCTTAGCTTTCTTTTCAATAATTCAATTTGCTCCTCTATTCTTCCACATTTCTGATTTACACAAAAACTAAATTAGGTTTATTGACAAATGCTTACTACCAACTGACATTTTATATGAAAGGCGTGTCCGAGTTTTAGCCATGTGTCATGTCAGACATGGTTCGACACTGACACCTGTGATTATACAATAACTTCTAGTTTTTTAACATTATTACCGGTGTCAATGTCATGTTCAATGTTTGTATCAATACTTTCTTGATCAAATTTTATTTACATGCCAATATGAAACAACATAGACCGATAATTAAAGAGTAAGTAAAAAGACCATAATATGATAATTGAACATCATATGCACATGTTTGGATATACCTTGTAAAGATCAAGAAGTACATTATCAAGTGACTCTTGAGAATGTTTGTTGCAAAGACCTCGAAAAGATTTGATGGCTTCAATAGCTTCTTCAGCTCTATCTAATTGCTTCATCACAACAGCCATATCCTTGAGAGCACTATCCACTTTGTCTCCAGCATTGATTGCCTTCCAAAAGTACACTATAGCTACTTCTGGATCTTTATCCACCAACTGAATTCATACACATTGATATCATTATTCAATATTAAAGCTTAATTTACATGAAAAATACTTCAATAATTGAAAACTAAACTTCAAAGTTTAATCATGTAATAACCAAAGAATGTAAAAAAGTAGAATATTTTTATGTCATAAATAACTTAAAAATAATAAAAAGAATCTTAAATAAAAGAGAATCCTTAAATCTGAAAGATTCCCTGAATCTTAAGAAAGACACTATATAATAGGTCTATTCTCTCCGGAACAAAATATAAGCAAAATGATTCAAAAAGCCAAATATTTTCTTACAAGATTTGGATAAAAAACATTTGACTTTTTACCTGCCTTTTACTGCCTATATTCTGTTATAAAGGGAGTAAGATGTAAGAATTAAAGTTACTTTGTCACTACTGAAAAGGTAATAGTAAATTAACTGAAAAGTATAACTGTTTCACATCACATACTTCAATTTAAAGTCAATGATTAAAAATAGTGAATTATAAATCTCCAGAACTGAAACAATGAATGTAACATAAAATTTAAAGATCAAATTAAAAAGGATAACGATGGTGCAATTTCCACATACAATAATGCATATTAATTAAGCAAACAACAAAAAAAAAGAAAAAAAATAGTACACCTACCTGAGCATGTTTGGCTTTGACATAAGGAGTATCACCATAAGGAACCTTATGAATAACATGATAGAGATCTTCTTTCTTTCCTTTACAACTTTTCTTCAAGACACTAATTCCTTCCATTTCTCACACACAAAGATGCTCTTTCTGTTTCTCCTTTGTTTCAGGGCACATGCACCTAATGATGAAGATGGGAGAGATTCAGTGAAAATGGGGGGTCTACTCTCATAAAGAAAAACTAAGAACATAGGAAGATAATATATACAAGAAACTTTGGAAGCTAACAACTATGAATCTGGATGGAAGTGAGTCCACATTCCATATGACATAAATCATAATGTTCCCTATGCTAATTGGTATCAGCCACGTGTCATTGTTTTATTTAATATTTTTCAGTTATTTTAATACTGTTTATATTAAATAATACAAAATTAGAGTGATCTTGAGTTAATGTGTATGACATGTAATTTACTATATCGACGGCCATAAGATCGATATTGGATCTCGATCTACGGCTAGTGATATAGTCGAGTGTGTGAATGTTTCAAAATGAATGTGATTTTTCAATTTATATATGTAACATTAGTTATTGTTATTTTACGAATTATACTCTCTGATTTATATGTATTTAGTCCAAGTTTTAGATCAGATACATATACTATTTAATTTTGTTACCCAAATAGTTTTTTTTTAGGAATTTGTTACCCAAATAGTTAATATATATCAATGATTAAGTAAAATGGTTATTCTCTTTTTTTATATTCATTGTATTTTTTAAATAGTAAATTTATACGACATTCACTTTAACATGAAGGGAGTTTAAAATAGTCCATTAAATCGGTTGAAAATTTATACTTCCTCCTCCGTTGTTAATTATAATCACCCTTTAGAAAGAAAAAATGACCCTAAATATAAGCAAGTTTTTAAATCTTTAGATGTATTTATTGTTATTTTTCAAACATAACCGTAATTAAAATTACTAATTTATATCGGAATATGAAAAAGCAAGATTAAATTTAATAATAGTTATGCACATAATTACATTTGAATTTGGATTTAATTCAACTACTATGATGATGTGATAAAAGTTTACATTGTGAGTTCTCGTGAGTTTACCTCAGTTGGTAGAAACAATGCATAATATATGCAAGGTCCAGGATTCAAACTCCGACCACCACCCAAAAAAAGTTTACATTGTAAATCATCATAATCATTTGACTTTTATCTTAATCTCTTTTAATATCAGGGACATAAATGGCTATGATAAATCGACAGTGTAAAATTCTTTACAAGTGCATAAAAATTAAACTCTTCTAATTTTTCTTAATATATTATTTGAAATCATAAAAAGGGAAAGAGGGAGTATCTATTTGAAACTGGCAGTCCCATAAGTACATGATTAATTGCTGACGATATCCCGGATTTATACCAAAATAAAGAGTAACTATGAATTGGATTCATATTAGTGTCTGCATACATTTCTTGATCTGTTGTTCATTTAATTAGCATTCAAATCCTCTGTTGACTATATAGCTGAAAACATAATTGAGGCTGGTGTATTTTTCCTTATTGGTTAGCATTTAATCAATTACTTCCTCTGATTCTATTTATAAGAAATTATTGATTTTTTTAGATTTATTGAATAATTGATGTATCCGGTCTAAAATATAGATCAAATACGTCAATTTAGATCAAATACGTCAATTATTCAATAAATCAAAAAAAATCAAATGTTTTTTGTAAATAGACTTGAGGGAGTACTAAAGTAATAGGCTAGCAGCACCTAATTATAAAAATAGAATAGAATACATAATTTATTTAGTATGCATGTATAATTATTAGGGTCATGTTAACTTGTGCCTTTTGGGCACAAGATAAGAAACCTAAAAATAGAAATATTCCTTCAAGTTTTGTGCATTCTATTTATTACAAATTAAAAAATTAAATTGAATGCACACATTTCAACAAAAAATTACTATGTTGGGTTTCTTATCTTGTGTCTTAAAGGCACAAAGATTATTATTATAATAATATATATATGTGTGTGTGTGTGAGAAAAAGTATGAGTTGTCATATTCATTAATTGATATTTTTTATGGTGGTTGGGATTTGAACTCCGAACCTTGCATATATTATGCATTGTCCCTACCAACTGAGTTAAGCTCACGAAGACATTCATTAATTGATATAACAACATGTCATTAGATGTGTACGTATAAAATAAGTTTACACTAATATATCATAATTAAACTCGAATAGAATACAGTTTGATAACAATCTAATGAAACATAATATATCCGGGTCTCAAATATAAATAAAATTGTTTGTATATTTAGTCTAAATTTGAATCAAATGCACACATTTAATGCTAATTTGATAGAGGATGAAGTATAATATTTGTAAATTGATGTGAAGTTTTTAAAGTAGTTTAATTAGTATACATTGATATAATTAAAAAACAATTACATAAACGTTTCCGTGAGTTTAACTCAATTGGTAAGAGGCATTGTATAATATATACAAATTGGGCAAGACTTGAGATTTTTTATGTCCTGGACGTAGGCATGGCAACAAAACCCATACATGTGGTTACACGTCCGAACCAAACCCAATCTGACGGCTTTTCTCCGTTTTGACTGGGTTCGGGTTTTCCCTGATTTCAAAACACGGGTATGGGACGGGTAACAGGTATATAGGTATCCACCCCGAACCCATACCCAAACCCGTCCCGAATGAAGAAAATTACTTTATATTGATATTTCTTGATATTTTGTTCGATATTTGCCGTGTTATAAACATTACCATGGATATTTAAATGAGCAACTAAATCAATCTGTCTAACAAATGTTAAAGTGAGCATATTACTGGATAATGCATTACAACATTTCTCTAGGGGTTACAAAAAAACTTCTATTTTTATTTTAAAAAAATTATTCAATGTGGGGATGGGGATGCGTGAACCCATCGGGGACGGGGATGTGGTTCAATTTCTCATCTCTGTTGGATATGGATAAGGTAACGAGTAAGTATATAAGAATTGGGTACGGGAACGGAAAATGTAAAACACGTACCCACCCCCGCCCCATTGCCATGACTACCTGGACGAGTCAATGCGCTTGTGCCCTTTTAATGACTCAAATATGTTTTTTCTTTTATTTTTATTGTTGCAAAAGAGTCATTTATAATCGATGTTCTCTAAAAATATATTTTACATAGAAATTTTTTAGGATTTTACATAGAATTAATCAAAACGAGTTAAAAAAGATATATATTTATATGATACTAACTATTAAGTAAAAATAATAATTTTGGTACCCCTAAAAAACAGTGTTCTGGGTTACCACTCCACCCACCCTCCCTCAAGGTCACCCATGTATGTAGAGGCCGGATTGAAACTCCGCACAATTCACTTATTCATCTTAAAGGTATGTTTCTAACCATTAAATTATTTAATAAAAACACAAACATGTAATCATGTCTTGTTATATAGACCTCTCAAGAAAGAAAAAAAAAGTCTTCTTACATAGAATTTTGTGCGGAATGCCGGAAATTTAAAAAATTAGTATTACAACATAAGAAGAAATTATTCATTGTTTGTATAAAATTGTTAAACTCTTGTTTTAAAAGGTAAAGTGTAATTATTAATTATAAAACATTTAAGGTTAGATATTATAACAGAACTAAAAAATTATTTCTAAAATAATAAACTTGCTAAAAAAATCTATTATAGACTATTTTTTAATCAATATTTCCTTTTATTCAAAAAAAAAAATCATTCCACATATTTTCACTAAAAATTTGAAGCATTAATTCAGCCTTCTAGAGCAAAATAATATATTAAAGAGTACTCACTCCGGTCACATTTATAAGCAAAAAACAAATTTTCAAATACATTGAATAACTAATGTATTTTATGTATAAATGTGATCGGATACATTAGTTATTTAATGAGTCTAAAATGTTCTTTTTTACTTAAAAAAGTGACCGAAGGAAATATGTCGTTAAAAAAGTTGGTTTAATGTAGTCTCTCCATCTCCCTATTTTATGCAATTTGTAATTTTTATCTCTCCATTTAATTCGATATTTGTTCCCTATTTTCTCAATATATTTGACATTTTGTCCCATGCAAAAGTACGAGATCAATTTTGATGGCGTGGCATGTGATATGATGAGACAACACTATTTAGGTGAATGTAGACTAACTTTTTTTTTTTTTTGGTACAAAAATGTAGACTAACTTACATTCATCAATGTCGTACAAATTAAAATAAAATTATCCTTAAAAAAAACCTAAAGTAAAACTAATTCATTTCAAAATTTAATGGTTAATTAAAACCAATTTCGATAAAATTTGAAACACACTAAATCCCTAATGCAAACCTCAACCTTTTTATTATGGCCTTCCAATTTTCAGTACAGAGTACTTCATTTTTTCACAAGTATCTGTGCTACAAAGCACTACATTAATATTTGATATATTGAAAATAGTCGTGTGATTTATAAATATTATCATATCGACTTTTTTGTATTGGTATATAAACTGTTGCTTCCGCATATATGAATTATATATATTTATGAGTAGGAATTATTAGTTTTTTTTATAGAACGAATATGACATTATTAGTTGTACTGTGATGTGTGATTGAACTTCACTTTTGTTGATTGTCATACAACAAGATGCAACCAGATAATACTCTACTTTCATTTGATGTAAAAATAAATAACCGTATATATCTTTTTGTCATTTTTTTTAGCTTTAGTTTAGATAACCAAATGATAATTCCAACATAGAAAAACAACATCAACATAAGCACAAAATGAGGATGCTACTTCCAAGTTCATAGATAAAAACAACTCCGTACTATAGTAACAGATTACGGTAAATATTCGATTTAGCCTCTAGTTTTTTTTTTTTTTTGTGGTTACAAAATGAGCCTCTAGTTTAAAATAAAATTATCTTCATCAGATGAAGACATAAAGGGTAGTAATCATTTGGCATGTTGTGACGTCAGAAAAAAGGGTATATTCAACCGAACCTAGACAGGAATCTGGTTTGATTCAGTGAGATGCAATGCAACATTGAGATGTGAGATAAACAACGACAGCGCACTCTATATGTTTTTTCTATCTTTCTACGTCTAATTGTTTGTCATTTTCTCCGATGAATATACAGCGTTGGGATTGGATCATTTTATTGAGTGAAAATTATGATGTCTTTGTACTTCTTCTGGCTCATAATAAGTTAAGTATTTGATCTTTTATACGCTATGAAAAACGTATAAGAGTATATTTAGTCGGGGTTCCTTTATCTAACAAGAACTTCTTTCTATTAAGGACCTCGTTGGTGAAAGAAAAAATTGATACCTATTAAGTAACAAACAATTATATAAGAACTCACGTTTTCTCTAAAAAAAATAAAAACTCACGTTTAAAAGAAGTAATAAAATATGTATAAGTTGATCTCACTTTATAAAGAAATAATATTTTTATGAGGTAATTTATAATTTAATAAATAAATTACTTATGTATTTTCTTTTTGGTTACAAAATAAATTACTTATGTATAATGTTGTAAAGTTAGTACGATCTATTTAAATATCTTTAATTGAAGTTCCTATTAGTGTATTGTCATTGAGTCTTTAATAGATATTTTTAATAAAAAAATTATAAATAAATGATGTGTACATATGTGATCTATTTAAGGAGTTCCTACGTGTACTACCATTGTAGATGCTCTAAGTAAACAAAAGAGTATAATGGTTTTAAGTATTTTTGTGAGGTATTGGTGCATTCACCATTGTCATAAATACAAAATGAAAGTCCTCGTGAGTTTAGTTAGTTGGTAGGGACAACACATAATATATGCAAGTTTTGGGGTTCAAATTCCGACCACCACAAAAAAAAAAATACAAAATGAAAGTCTTTGTGAGCTTAGCTCAGCTGGTAGTGACATAGATATGTAAGGTCCAGGGTTCAAACCCGGCCACCACAAAAAAAAAAATACAAAGTGAAAGATATTAAATTTGAGAGTGGTGAAATTAGTATTAATTAGATTATATAATTAGAAAAAAAATAATTAATATTACATTGAAAAATAAAATTGGCCACTTATTTTGAGACAAATTTATTTAACAAATAGATCATTTATTGTAGGACGAAGGGACTATTATCTTTATCCTTAAATATATGATCTTTTTAGAAAAATTATGGGAATTAAAAAAGTTGAGAATAATATTAAATTTGTTTGTAATTACTATTGTTTTTATAATTTTATCCTTTGAAAGGAAAAGGTAGTTTAAGTTTTTAATGTAGTATTTATTGTTGATTGAAATAAAAGATATAAAATAAATAAAGATATGTTCGTGAAAAACTAATCAATATAGTTGAAAAAATCAAAGAGATTATATGAGAATGGAAAAAAAAAAATTCTAAAAGAATCTTATAATTAGAGACGGAGGTGATAATATTTTATGAAGAAAAAAAAAGATGAAACACAAATGATACTTAAAATGAGAGAGAGTATTAACACAGTAGAGAGATAGAGAGAAAGTGATGGTGACTTTCCCATCATAAAACCAGTCAATCATAATCCAAGGATATACATTAAGCATTCGGCAACAATAGTTTTTTTTGGCTTAATTACACTTTTGGTCTTCGCATTTTGACCAACTCACGAAAATAGTCCTGCCTCTTTCAAATCGAACAAAACCGTCCCTAAACTATATGTTTTTTGCAGTTTTAGTCCTACCTCCTATTTTCAACTCCAGAAACGCAAAGAAATGACAGTTTTAGGCAGTTTTAGACCTACCCCATATGCTCAACCATGAAATTAATAAGGAATAAAGCATGTGGGTACAATGAATCTACTCTATTAAGCACACTAACCAAAAAAACCCTAATTTGAAACATATCTTATAAATTACAGTTTTTTGCTTAGTGTGTTGAATAAAATGGATTTCTTGTACCCACATGTTTTATTCCTTGTTTATTTCATGGTTGAACATAAGGGGTAGGTCTAAAACTGACATTTCTCTGCGTTTCTGGAGTTGAAAATATGAGGTAGGACTAAAACTGCAAAAAACATATAGTTTAGAGACAGTTTTGTTTGATTTGAAAGAGGCAGAACCATTTTCGTGAACTAGTCAAAATGCGAGGACCAAAAGTGTAATCCGAAGAACATAAGTTAAAAAAAAAAAAAAAACTTTTATACCTAACTTGCACCATAAATTAAGGTACACCTTTTTTCTATCAAAAAATTTTAATGAAGGAATGACGTATCAGCCTACGGTAGAGAAAAAAAAAAATTAACCGCAAAAATCACTCACAAATAAAATATTCACGGGAGCTCAAAACCTCCGAGACTTTTTTTTGTATTATTTGATGATGTAATTTTTATCATATCAAAAGTAAGTATTGAGTTATCTATTCACATGAACTCGTACAATATCAATGTCTTCCGACAAAGATTATTGTTTTTAAGTTAAGAGTAGAATTTGTTTGTTTTTAACCACTTTCTTATATATCATCATGATCGACCACATAGATTTAAGATTTTATAGAGATCTTCACCTTTCGCTCTTCATATATTTTTGTTCCCGGCAAACGGGGAGTGATCTATCATATCAATTAACTTACGATTTCTCGTTCAGTCAACCTATACGATAATCTTAAGATTCAACGGTGGTGGTTTGTGTATTGTTTTGTCCAAAAAATAGATTGTGTTCTTTGGGATTTAAACTTTTGTGCGTATTTATTATCAAAGATCATGAAACTTTTCAATATTTCAATTTGAATTGTTGAAAAAAAAAATCAAATATGGAATTTGAAATTTGTTGAGGTTGTCCTTCCTTTCACCATAACAAACAAAAACAATCACATTTTGCATATTTGATTCCACTGTTGAGGGTTAATTCAAAATTAGTCAATTAGTTAGCTTGCTTGTTGTGCAGGTAACTAGATAATAGGTGTTTAAAATTCAGATTTTATGTTATATGGTAGTTAGTTTCATTGAGTATGTGCGATCAAAGTGTGATCACATGTGTATATAAACAATGTGAAGTGAATAATGAAGGAGTGGTGTGTGATTTCCAGTTTTACAAAATTCGATTCTCAACATACTTTTCTCTTTCAAATTCAATCTTCTTCTTCAAACTAAAACACAGAGTGTGTGAGTGCACAAGAGAATTATTGACTGAAACTTCTCTTGAATCCAACATATGGCATCAAGAGCTTGGTTCGTGTTCATCAATTGTGAAATTCAATCATGGTCAATTCCCTACAAACCTTCCAATCTTGGATAACAAGAACTACGACAAATGAATCAAACAAATGAAGCTGTTGTTTAGCTATCAAGATGTGATGGGTCAAGTGAGCAATGGTGTCGATCCCATCACTAATAGCTCAATTGATGCCCATTAAGTTACGCACAAAGAAGCGAAGAAGAAATATTTTAATGTGTTGTTCATTGAAGTTTAATGAGAAAAGGGGGAGGTTACAAACTCACAAGAAGCAATATGAGTTGATACAAATAGAGGATAAAGTAAGTTTAAGTGATTTCTTTACAAGAATCTCAAAATTAGTGAATTTGATGAAACAATGTGGTGAAACACTCGCAAATCAAGGCATGCTAGAGAAAAAATTGAGATATTTATCTCCAATATTTGATCATATTGTAGTAGTAGTAGTAATAGAAGAATCTAAGGATCTTAATAGCATGACCATTGATCATCTGCAAGGATCACTTGAAGCTCGTGCACAGCGCATGAATGAAAGAGGTGCTGAGAAAGCTTAAAGTGAAATAGCTTTGTAAGAACAATGCAGCAACAAAGAGAATGAGGGGAAGGGAAACTGGTCTAGAAATAGAGGAAGAGGTGGCAATAGAGGAAGAGGTGGAAAAAAAGAGATTTTCTAAGATCAATTTTCAATGCTGTAATTTCAAAAGTGTGGACATTTTTCTGATGAATGCTACTTTAAGAAAGAATCAAATGAAGCTAAAGCAAAGATGGCTAGACATGAAGACGATGAGGAAGATCTAGTTTGCTAATGGTGACCACTAAAGAAGATGTTGATTGTGGCGAAAGATAGTATCTTTGCACTGGATGCGCTACTCATATGATTGGCAGAAGATATTGGTTCACAAGTATCAAACACACTCAAAAGAACAAATTCAGATTTGTAGATGACAATATATTGGTTGCTCAAGGAGTTGGGACGGTGAATACTCTATAATCTATGGTGTTCTATACATTCTTGGTATTAAGTGTAGTCTAATAAGTAATAAGCATAGAGAAGTTGCTTGGTAAAGATTACATGATTGTAATGAAGAACAAGGTGATGAGTGTAATTTACAAAAAAGGTAACTTGGTGTTGAAGGCACCAATGTCAAAGAACAGAACATTCAAGATAGATCTTGATGTGATGGAGCACAAGTGTTTGATCATTTCATCTAGTAGAGATGAGATAATTTGGCATTATAGGTTTGGTCATTTGAATTTCAAGGATCTTAATCAGATGCAAAGACATATGATGGTAACTGATTTACCAGAAATTCAAATACCTGATGAAATATGTGAAGACTGTTTGCAATCAAAACAATGTTGATTTAGGTGTCAGAATACAATGAGCCAACCTGACATAGAGTTAATAAGGTCAGCTAGACAAAGAAACTTTCAATCAAGACTTCAAGAGTGTGAGATGGCATCTGATACTAATGTGATAGATGAAGGAGAGATAATGCACATAGCTTTTCTTGTTGAATCAAAACTAGTGAATTTAGAGATTGCACTGAAATATGCAAAGTGGAAATATGTTATGAGGGAAGAACTAGATTCCATTGAAAGCAATTGAACATTGGAACTAGTTAGCCTTCCTAATATGAAGAAAGCAATCGGTGACAAGTGGATATTCAAAGTGAAATTGACATTGATGAAAAAATGAATTTCTGAGTTCAAATAAAGGAATTATGATGCACATCATACTTTCTAGGCATGGAATTTCTGAGATCAAATAAAGGAATTCTGATGCATCAAAGCATATATGCAAGGAAAATATTGAAGAAATTTGAGATGCAACACTGCAATAATGTAGTGTCACCAGCTGAGCCCATATTACAACTGTCAAAAGACACAGATTAGAAGGCTATTGATGCTACATTTTTTAGAAGACTTGTAGGATCATTGAGGTACTTGTGTAACACAAGACGTAACCTAGCCTATAGTGTTGGAATAGTAAGCAAATTCATTTAGAGGCCAAAAACTTCTCATTTGGTTGCAACTAAGAGAATGTTGAGATACATAAGAGGTACCATAGAGTATGGTATATTATTTCCTGCACTTGAAAAGCAAAGTGAATGCAAGTTGGTTGGTTATACATATATACATATGCTAACTGGTGTGGTGATATAGAAGACGGGAAATCAACTGTTGAAACGGTGCAAACAATTCTATAAAAAACTGGTATATTTTTGTTCATACATACAAGGTTCAGATTATAGAATCTGAACTAGGTTGTTCAACTTTTCAGATTATATACAAAATTGGTGATGTGATTGAAACGGAAATGGTGAATCAAGTTCATTGAGGAAAATAGTGTGTATGAAGTTCCTCGAGGAAAATAGTGTGTGAAGTTCCTTGATACTTGATTGGTGTGCCAAGTTTTTGCTGAAATGAAAGTGTTTGGAGGTATATCGAGTGGAAGGTGAAAAAGGTGGTGTCTGATTTTGAAAAACATATATATAACGGCACTTCAGATTAATTCGAATTAATCTGAGGGGTTCAATACGGAGAAATACACATTTCAAAATTTTAGTCCAAAAACATGTAATACACTTCGGATTATAAAATCCAAACAAGGCAAAATTCTCTACTTGCAGGTCGCAGGTGGACATAAGATGGATTTTTTTTTTAATGTTTTTGTTTATGTAGCAGACTGGCTCCATAAAGAGAACAAACAAGTCATGAATTTGTTGCTTTGTGTGACAAATTTTAGCTTAGCAACATTTGTTTGTTTGGACATTAGTTGTGGTAGAAAAGGCCTAAACACTGGTAGAACTATAGAACTGTATTCTCGAATTCAATGTGTTGCTTCTTCATTCTAATTCGAAATTTTAGTCTTATTAATTAAATATCTATGTAATGCACAAATTAACAGGGGAGAACTCTCCTCAAGATAATTTGTTTGCCAATGTTAGTGATACATAGTCAGAAGAATTCTTTGCTAGTGACTTAGGAAAACAAAACCCCCCACCCAAAATTATTAGCTCGAGGGATTCGTACCTGATGCAACAGGTCCTGTGTGGTAAAATAGAATATATTATAAACAAATGATAATAGAGAAATGGTAAACATTGTTCAACCTTTTTACATACAAGCTAACATTCAATCATAGTCCCTCATTTAAAAAAAAAAAAGAAGAAGATATTCAATTACAGTCCCCCTGAAAGAAAAAAAAAAGGATATTCAATCATTGTCAAAAGGGAATATATGTTAAGGTGATAGGAGGAGAATGATCTGCATCATGAATTTAGGACTCTCTTGCAGATGATATTTCACAATTTTCCACTTTCTAGTATACACAAAACTGACAATATAAAACAATGCTGCGAGCGTATCAGCAAATAAAAAAGAGCTACTTTGATTAAATTGAAAACCATATAGAAACCAGATACAGATAAAAATATGGTGTTGGCAACCATAAAAGGTGTAATGAATTACAGCAATCATAAAACCAAAGATGCTTTTTCCAGCTAAATCTAAAGATGAACAAAACCTTGCCCAAATCAGTTTCATGAAGAAAAAAAACATAAATGATGGACCATGAGCAAACATCATACTATCAACAAAGTATTCTAATAACATAACTGCACTGTCAAGGGCAAGCATTTAGCAAAGAATGAAATTAACACCCATTGCTATCATGCCTGGTTGTCTCCACCCCTACCACCACGTCCATCCATTCTTCCTCTACCACGGCCATAACCTCTGCCTCCCCTGCCTCTTTCATAACCCATACCTCCACCTCTGCCTCCTTCATAACCCATACCACCTCCACCTCTGCCTCCTTCATAACCCATACCACCTCCACCTCTGCCTCCTTCATAACCCATACCACCTCCACCTCTGCCTCCTACATAA
>Ga0315914_1007292_pt1 | contig 15355 bp, 6 predicted proteins | sample MpolenodulesMG_FD_203920 | JGI IMG/M metagenome (GOLD analysis project Ga0315914, IMG submission 203920) | Medicago polymorpha root nodule microbial communities from Los Angeles, California, United States - elongated nodules | ecosystem: Host-associated > Plants > Roots > Nodule | place: USA... | reverse complement strand
TCATTGGGATTGTTGGGTGGGGTGGGGTGGGGGGGATATTAATAAGAAAATCCGAAAGGGGTTGCGTATGATTTGGGAAGTTGTAATTTGGGTTCTTTGAAAAGCGAGGAACATATGTATTTTTAATAATGTCACTCTTTCGTCGGATGAACTTGTGGAGGAGGTGAGACGTCTTGGAGGTGGACCCTTGGTGGAACAAATATTTCGGCTTGTATGTTTTACGAGTGGTGTTGGAGTCCCCGGATGTGTTTGGTGCGATAGTGTGCAGCTGGACTGTGTTGTGTCCGCGGCTACTGCTATGTTAGTTTTCCTGCCAGCACTTCTAAGCTGCTGTCATGACAGTCCAGAAGTGGTTTTTGGTGGTCTTAGCAGGTTTTTTAGGGGGGCTGTTTTTCATTATTTCATCTTGGTTGTCGGTGGTTCTTGGCTGGGGTGTTTAGAGGCTTAGCTATGGGACTGAATTTTGTTGTTTGGCATTAGATTTCAGAGCCATAGATGTTGCCTCTGTTGGTTTTAGTTGGCGGCTCTTTTGGTGTCTTGCCTTCCACCGATGATTTCAGTTTGGAATTGGGACGGTGTTACGCATATTGGCGGCATCCTTCTCTTAGCATCTTGCAAGAGTATTGGTTTAATAATATTTGTCGTTTCAAAAAAAAATGGCAATCGATCAATATAATGTTGGTGGCTTTTAAATTATTCGTTTATCTATAAAATAAAATAAAATGAATATGTAAGACTGCACTTTGTTTGACAACTACACTTGCTTAAGAGATGAGTTAAATGTCAATTGATCTGATCAATGACAATTAAGGCGGTGCGTTGGTGTATTCTGATGTCCTTCTGATTTTTAGGGAAAGTGGATCTTAGTAATTTGAAGTTCGGTCACAAAGTAAATAAATTCTGACTAAAAATTGTATCATTTAAGAATCAATTGAGTTCTCCTAAAACATTGTAATTCACATAAGCACCAAATTTGAATCAACTTTCATTGTTTTTTTAACCAAAAGTTGAGTCTACGAGGGTATTCTCTTAACTTTCACTCTTTGAACCATCTATAAAAATGATCCCAAATTCAACGAGTTTGATTTTATCAATTAGTTCCCAATCTTCTAATGTGGTGATCGCCTCACTATATCATCTACGCACAGTTGCAAAAACCAATCCATTGTGGTCGGTAGAAATGCAATGGATGAAAAACTCTTTAAATTTAACATTGTTGCATTTTCAAGGCTGGATTTAAACTCATGATATGGTTAAACAAGAAGAGATCTCCCACCATCTCATTCAAGCGCTCTTTGGTTGACCAACAATATATCGGCAACTGTTATAAACTTCTTGTAAGCAAAAAGTAAATTTGAGTGGATCTTGAGACTCACCAGAGTTAAGAAGGTCTCAAAATTCAAAAATTACTGATAGAGGTACTTACAAATTACTAGTCAACGACGTCCTTACACTATTAGTGAGGAGTTGAGACCACTTACTTGAACTGTTATAAACTCTTTACTTGCTGCAGTTTTACTTCATATTCAACTTATATAAAACATGAAATCAAATTAAATCTCAAGGGCTGGGTACAAACAAACAAGATGTGCACTTTTATCTCATTGTACGCCAACAAATTACAAGATGTGCACTTTTTAGATATTCAGGCTTAAATATTAGTATTTGTAATTTTCATTTCTCAAAATGCGCCGAGTGATTTCCAAGAAGTTTACCACAAAAAATCAACAAATAAAACACCATCTCTTGTTGGAAAAAAAGACCATTAAAATAATTTGACCAAAAAACATTCTCAGAAGGTCATTTGCCAAAGGATGAAATCGCTCAGCAGAAAATTATTTTAGCTTGATGCGATTTCTGGACCTTTGTATGAAGAATGAGGTAAAATTTTCAAACCACAAATATTAACGAATTTGTAAGTAGAAATTTGTTTTAAAAATCATGCATTCAATTTTTAAAAGTATGAAAATTGTTTTCCTAGGACCAATGTAAAATTATTTTATACATACGCTCAATTATATATTATGACATTAATTAATGAATATGATAACTCGCCTCTTCCAACAAAAAAATGAATATGATAACTCGTGTATATTTTTATATTAAATAATTGACGTGATAACACACATTTGAATACATGTGTGCAATAATTATGCATACGGTGTATACTAATTATATTCTTTTTTATAATACAAATTTTTACTTTATACTCTTTAACATGTATATTTAGGACACAAGTTAAGTAGCATGAATATTTTTTGTTTACACCAAAGAATGAGGTAAATTAGCTGTGCTGTATAATCGGTTTTGTTAATTTCATACACCCGACCAAAAGCTAAATGTGAGTGTCATTAATTGTTTCCATCACTTTGCTTTTATAGCCATAATCAACAACCTAACCGACTACATAATTAACTAATACAGTACATGATTAAAAGCAAAACAGCACTCTGGAAATAGTTTATGAAATCATATTGAGACTCTTTCAGCATGTTTTGCTTAAGTTTCAAGTTTGTTAATTTTAAGGCCATATATAAATGAATATAAATAGTTTATATAATCTTGCACAACAAGTCAAAAGACTACAAATCAAGTCTTGTGTCCTCACTTGTTATCACAAAATAACAAAAAACAAGTCAATGTACTAATGTTGAGGCAAAAAAGTAAAAAGAGTATATCATATAGTATGCATATTTGTTGAACATGCCGGCTCCACAAATATGTCAACCATACCAAACAATACATAAAATTATGCGCCTCTAGTAGCTGGTGGGACATTGGTATTGACTATAAAGGCTAGGAGCCAAACACAAAATTGTGATTAGACATGTGGAAACAAGCCACCATTAAACAAAATTAATACTAGTATATACTTTTTATTATATCAAAAAAGAAAAAGAAAAAAAGTACCAGCTCTCTATGTACAATTCCATCTAGAATTACTTTTGAGCTTTATATGACCTCATTTTGTGGCTTTGGCGCCTGCTCTTCTAGATGATAAATAATAATAATACTGCAATGTTATATTTGAGTACCTTGTTTTCCTAAATATTTATTCTATTCATCTAGAAGGCATCGACTAAAATAATTTATTTAAACTTTTAAATCTCTAGATAGATCTCTTATATATATTGGAAAAAACTTGATTAATAAGACAGACACACCTAAAACCAATTGGAAGAAAAAGAAATATTCTTCACAAATTCTTTTTTTTGCATTAATATGGCTAAAGAATTCTACTCAGATCAAGAAGCAGGGAATGAAGAAAGTACTTTGCTACAAGATGAGTATGATGATTATGAAGAAGATGAAACTTTATCCCTTTGTGACCTTCCAAATTCCACAATTTCACCTCAACGGGGTGATTTTTCCAATTACAGCAAGGATCACCATGATGATGATGATGATGATAACTTGTTTGAGTTTTTCAGTGAAGAATTCAACACTTCAACAATTCATGACAACATAATCTTCTGTGGCAAACTCATTCCCTTTAAAGATCATCAAGATGTTCCTCATAACCAAAATAATTGTGCTAAACCCACTTCAAATTCAAAGGCCATGAAATCTAGTAATGGTTCTATTGCTAGCTTAAAGAGTAAGAGAAATGAAGAAGAAGTAAAGGGTAGCTTGAATGTAAAGAGTTTTGCTGGTGACTACACATCAATGGGAGGGAAGGTTTCACTTGTGAGGAGTCCAACAAAATCTAGATGGTTTTTGTTTATGTTTGGAATGTCGTCGAGTTCGAGGATGTCTTCCAAGGAGATGCAACTTAGTGACATTAAAAATAGACAGAGCAGAAGCCGGAGGGAACCGATGACGATGTTTCGGGCACCGGAAAATGGAAAAGAAGTTGTTAAGAGTAAGAGGAATGGGAATAGTAAAGGGATGTGGAAGATTTTGAAGTCAATTTCATTGGTTTTAGGATGCAGTAGTAGTAAACTTGCTAATGATGTAGTAAAGGCTACTTTTGTGTGAATTTTGGAGTCAATTTCATTATGATAATTAGTAATATCATGATAGTTTTTGTCGCCAGCAGAACAAAAAGGAGAATCAAAATTCTTGTGCTTAATTTCAATGTTTGTTACACATTACTGTGTATGATATATAAGATTCTTTCATCCATATATCTAAGAAGCCATTAGAGGGTATATTATTTGTCAAAACTCAGAATGAAGGAAATGTCTAATTTGTACGGTTAATATCATGATCGCTTGAATGTTGTAAATCTTAATTCAAATATTAAATTATATGTAGTAGACCAATTGGAATTTGGAGGTAATGACTACTGTTTTTTTTTTTTTACAAAAGGTAATGAGTAATGAGTAATGACTACAGTTAGCAGCAATGTCTTTATAAAAAAAAAAAAATTAGCAGCAATTTGGTCTATAGTGCATATATCTACGACAAATTTTAGGCTTTGCATTTGTAATCTTTTATTCATGAGCTGTTGTTTGTATTACCAAATGTAAATGTCAAGGTGCATATATGAGATCTGCTTTCTATTTTAAGCTGTTACTTGGCATAGCGTGTGCCAAACTAATTTTTTTTTATTTTTAAGATGAATAAGTCGGGTGGTCGAATTTTAATCCCTCCCTATAACAATGCATTGTCATTGTAAACTGAGTTATACTCTTGCCGGTAGCATTTTGTAATAGAGCAATGTTATTTGGACGACAAACAATAATTTAATTGTCCAAAGACATATTTAGATAGTGTATACATACAATTTTATTTTTTATTAGTATTTTTCTCTCTCTTCAACTCAAATCAATAGTTATGAGTGATTTATATTTTTTTTTTAAGGAATAAATGATTTATATTTATATAATATCAAATATGTTATCAAATTTTAGTTGTTCAAATAACATTTCTTTTTATAATATTTAATTTGGCTTTTTAAAAATGAAAGCAAAAATTTTGTATGAAAAGAAAATAGATTTGGAATTCTATAAGATCAAAATTTAAAAATATAGGGAACAACACCAAATTGACTTTATGGAGTCGAAAAATTAAAATATTTAACTCATGCTCATTTTGTCATAATGTAAATCATTTTCGTTATGTGGGGTAACCTAAGGTATTCCCGTGTACAATTGTGCAGACTATTATTTATAGGTAATAGGCTCCATTTAAGGGATTGATTTCTCTTAATTCTTAATATATATCTTTTTCATATACTATATGCATTGATCAGAGATCAAACTCTGGACCAAATAGTTAAGAAACCAAACATCTACAACTTATGTCAATGTTGATAATGTAAATAAGTTTTTTTTGGCATTAACCCTTTGATTTTTAGCGGAAGGGGGTCATGGTAATCCGGAGTTTGGTTGTGAGGTAATTTAAACATGATCATAAATTGTTCCCATCAGAAATCAAACTTGGGTTCTTCTGATAACAAGTTATGATAAGTTTTGATAAGTTTTAGTGGGAAGCTAACTAACCACTTGAGTCAGATCACTTAATTACAATGTAAAAATTTTAGTAAGTGATGTTATGATAACAAAATATAATTGATTTTATCATTTTTTTTTACTAAAAATAAATGATATTCATGCATTCAAATTGATAGAGTACATTGATACAATACAAATTCACTAAAAACAAAAAGGATGAATCTGCGAACAAACTCACAAGACAAAGAAATCTACTCACTCATGTTCATCGTAGACAAAGAGATTAAAGAGATGAAGAAGAAAGACATGGAAGTAGATTGTTGAATGTAAAAGTGCGGAATTGTAAAGAACAAGAAATTAAAGAACAAGAAAATAAAGCTTTGATAAATTTGATTCAATGGAAAACAATTGTCACAAATATTCCAAGATTCAAAGATGATTTACAAGTCTAATTGTTTTCTGTCTATATATAGCAAAAGCCAGCCTCTAGAAAAGGAAATAGATCCACATTATAAGGCACTAAAATCGGTCATAAAAACAGCCCAAACCGGAACATAAATTTGCACTAAATCAGCACATAAATATGCACCAAATCAACACATAAATATGCATCAGATCAGCACATAAATATGCAGAATTTCCCTCTTTTTAGCTTTCTTCTCAAACAAGTTTTAATCATGCATCTTAATCCATTCTTTTGCTCAAAAGACTTGATCATCCATCATTTGTGATCCTGAAAATAAAACGAAAATTTTTGCAGTAAAATAGTTCTAAGAAGAAACTTAAACAAACGAAATTCTATTAAAATAAACACTTAAAAACTATCTAAATTACGACTTATCAGTTGACGACGCCAAAGTCATTGATCAAATCTGCACTGGATCAAAGCTGGTCTGACAATCTGAATCGAACAAATACATGAATGAAACAAAAAAGACGACAACAAAACATCGCCGCACTAAGACGACGAAATCACGAAAGAAAAAACAAAATAGATGTGAAAATCATTATTTCAACAAAATGGAAAGAGAAAAACGAGTTAGAGAGGTGATTTTGAGTCAAAAATTGACCTTAAATCACCCTCTTTAATGGATAAAGGAGAAGAAACTAGGATTTTGGCAACGGTTCACATGAGAGAGGAGAGAAGAGAAGAGAGAGCTTTTTAAGTAATTGATTTTATCATTAATAGACATGCACAAATAATGTAATGATTTTTGTTTCCTATGAATCAATTATAATTGTTGGATCATTAAATATATTCGACCTGAATCATATTTAATTTAAAAGTCAGCTAAATAATGATTTATTATTGATGATATATTGCATAAAAAAAATTGGTGGTATATTTTTTATTGGTAGTTCATCAAAATTAATCTCTAGCTAGTTTATAAACTAAAAGATAGAAACTTCCTATTTTACCCTTCACTTCATTTTTTTTTTCAACAATTGTAGCATTGTTGTTTTAATAACATCTTTCTAAGATTTTTTTTTTTGGTTACATCTATCTTTCTAAGATATATGTGTCAAACGGTCAGCTTTATCTCAAATGTTGTAATTTGATATATTTGACCAACTTTTATTTAGTTCGGACCATCATAATTATAGTCAAGCAGACTATTCTTTTTTTGATCAAGAAAAGCAGACTATTCTATGAATGAGGTTTATATAAAGTAACTAATTTTATTATTTAGAAAAATTAGGAATATTATAGGAATAAGTATAAACAATGTCAATTGATTCTTTTTTAACAAATTTTTTTCTTAATTTTCATTTAAAATAAAAAAAAACCTAAATTAAACTAAACACCATGATAGGAGGTTGTTATTTTGTTAGATGGTTTTTTTTTGTTTTCATTAACGTTAAAATTAGGAGTTACTACAAACAATCCGTATAGGGCCCCACATAATCTGACACCCAATCCTTGCAGTAACAATTGTTTCTGTTGAAGTTTTTTTTCCTTCCCTCCTTTTGTCCTTTCCTTCTCTTCTCACAAGGGCACGTTACCTTCATTTGCAAGGGATATTTCCAATTCTCATGCAAAGGTGTTAGAATGTGAAAACACTTCCATTTTTTGGTCTTCTTTAGTTTTATTATCAATAATTAATTATTTATTTGTGTTTGATGTATTGTTTTTGTTACCAAGATCATGAATTATTATTATTATTGATTTAATTTTATTTATTTTTCATCATCAAGATAAAGGAAATTGCACATGGGGAGGAAAGGAAGTTGGTTTTCTGCGGTGAAGAAACTTTTCATTTCTGATTCTAAAAAAGAACAGGTTTGAATAACTCATGTTACATCAATTATCTCCAACATTATTAATAGATTAGAATAAAATTAGAAAAGATTATCATTCAAGCATATTTCTTTTCTTTTTCCATTAAACAGAAACATCTTCATAAGTCGAATTCGAAGTTAACATGTTTTGGGCAGCCGCAGCATCATCATCACCATCATCATCATCATTACGAGGATTCTGAGTGGAAATCTGGAGGAGTATCGCCAATAACTGTTGTTCCGGTTCCATCTCTTCCTCCAAAAGAAGATGTTGTTAAACCAAAGAAAACTGATGCAGAGAATGAACAGGACAAACAAGCCTTTTCATTGATTCTAGCCACAGCTGTTGCTACAGGCGCGGCCGTTGCTGCTGCTAAGACTGCTGCTCAGGCTGCTGCAGAGGCCGCTCGTATCACAAGTGTTCGTCCTTGTTACATTGGAAAAACTAATGAAGAAATAGCGGCTATCAAAATTCAAACCGCATTCCGTGGATGTTTGGTATGGACTCTATTATTCATTTGAAAAAATTGGTATTAATTTAGATTTCAATTATCATCTGACTGACCAATATTTCCTTAATTTGTTATTATTTTAGGCAAGGAGGACGTTGCGTGGATTGAGAGGTTTGGCGAGGTTGAAAGCATTGGTAAAAGGACAATCTGTTCAACGACAAGCGGCTACTACTTTACAATGCATGCAAACTCTTTCGCGATTGCAGTCTCAAGTTAGTGCGAGGAAGATCAGAATGTCTGAGGAGAATCAATCTTTTCAACGCCAATTGCAGCAAAAACGTGAAAAGGAACTTGACAAGTTACAAGCTGCTGTAAGTATTTGTTCGATATTCATTTGTTTTTATGTTTATGTTTATGCTTAATGTTTTGTTTTTATAGAAAATGTGTTCAATTTTGTTCAGTCCAATCAGTACATTTATATGCTTTGATATTGTTTTCTTAAACAAAAGCTAGAAATGAATAATTGATGTTTGATAATGCTTTTAAGTATTTGTACTAAAGTGGCCAATACATTTGCAGCCTATTGGAGAAAAATGGGATTATAGTTCACAATCAAAGGAGCAAATCCAAGCAAAAATGCTGAATAGACAAATTGCTGCTATGAGAAGAGAAAAGGCTTTGGCTTATGCATCAACACATCAGGTACTAACATACCTCTTTTTATAGTTTTTTAGTAATGTTGGATTTCAATACAAATGAAAAGGACAAGCTCTATATTGAATTTAGTGAGATATTGATATCCTTTATTGAAGCTCATGCACAAAATTGTCTATTTTGGTTTTCCTATAAAAATGATTCAAGTAGAGGGAAATTCAAATTAGATAACTTAATTTAAAAATCAAGTTTAAACAAAAGCATCAAAAGTTATTTTACACTAACATTCAATCGCAACTCTTCCATTTGCTACATCATATTTTACGGTTTTTTTTAACTAAAAACAGTTATGTAAATGACGGTTGTGTTGGCGAGTTATGATTACACTTACAATACATATAATTTATTCCTTTAAGATTTATGATAAGCAAACATGAAAAAGTTTTATATGGATAATAACCTATAGCTCAATTTCTCTTGCAGCAAACATGGAGGAACTCTTCAAAACCTACAGATGCCACAATTATGGATCCAAACAATCCCCATTGGGGATGGAATTGGCTTGACAGATGGATGGCTTCAAGGCCATGGGAAGGACAAAACACTAAAGATCAAAAGAATCATAGATCTGCAAAAGGTGCTGCAAGCCATACCATGTCAGTTGGAGAAATCTCCAAATTATATGCTCAAAGAGATCAAAATCAAGATGATAAAAAATCCCCTACAAGCCAAAAAGCAAATAATCCAAACCAAGTTTCAAGGGCAGCAATACCTTCAACATCTACTAAAGGAAAAACAAAGACATCATCAACTCCAAGAGTTGGCTCTTGGGGTGGTGATGGTGACTCAAAATTCACATTCAACAAAAATTCCGAAAGTAATCGTCGTCATAGCATTGCGGTGTCTCCGGTGAAAGAGGATGAAAGTCTTGTAAACACACCTGCAAAGTTTTCAAAGGTTAAATCTAACGTGCAAAGTCCTTCTGTAAAGAAACAGCTTTCTTTCACAGCTTCTTCATCTGGTTCTAGAAGGCATTCTATTCCAACTAAGATGGGAATGAATTCTAATAAAAATGTTGCTGCTACTATCCCTGAAGTGAAAGTGAAAAATGGAGGGAGCAAATAGATATCAACATTGATGCATAATTAACTTCCATAGAATAGAATATTATATATGATGGATGAAGAAGAATCAATAAAAGGTGGTATCATCTTATAGTTGTCTATATATATCACTCATTCTTCATAAGGAATATTGTTGGTGCCATGGGAAGGAATGTAGAAAAAACAATTGGTTAATCAAGTGATCATTTTATTCATACAATTGTATTCATGATGAAACACCCAAAAAAATTTTTTTTACTTCTCAACTGTATGTAGAAGTGTTATTTGTGATGTTAGTTTTGGATGATGCTAATTTTACTACACTAATCACTTTTTTTAATGATTGGTTTAATGCTATTGCATTTGTGACTGTGTTATTTATATTTATATTGAATATTGTAAACTATTTTCTAGAATATGGTTCAGTCCATGGCCATATTAGATAGATGTATTATCCTCATAATGTTATGAAAAGCATCTACAGACTACAATCTAGAGTACTAGATATGCATCTTATAAGAGACAAATTTTGACAACTCTTTTTATCTGAGGTTTGTAATTTTAATATGTTTTTGGCCTATTAAAAAAAACATTACTACAACATATTGAATAATTGAAAGTGTTGATTAATCTCAATATAGGCTTTTCAATATTACAAAAATTTGGCAAGCAGTTATTTTTAGTTTTGGTTAATCAAAATTCGATAATGTATTAGTACAATGCATTGAAAGTTGACATGTATCATCTTATTTTTTTGATCAAGTTTGATTTTTTATGTTAAGAACATGAATAATTTTCATTTTAATTCTAATAATTTTGTCCAAGATATATTAAGAAAAAGTAAACCAATATTAAACAAAAAAATATTGTGAGCTATACACCTTAACGTCGTAGAAAAAACAGTCAGACGAACACATTTTTACTCTGTTTATTAAGTTTTGACCATCCATCAAAATTTATTAATTTTCACGTCATAATCAATTTTCACGACAAAAAAAGGTAAACACATCTCACCTCACCTAATAATAAATGTTTTGAGTGTACCGTAGAAGTTGCCTACTTAAAAACGGGATGAACGAGAGAGGTGGGTTGTTAAAAACTGACATGGCAAAATTATGAAATTGGATTGGATATATTTTCTCAAAACAAATATTCTAATTTTTGGCGATATGATACAGTTAAAACAGAAAACCTATACAATTGACCTTGGTGTGTATATTCAACCCTAACCCTACCCTTTGTTTGCCGCATTCACCATTAAAGAAGATGAGTTCTTCTACTTTGCGGCGATCAATTCCAACTGTGGATAGAATTAGCGATTTGCCAGATTCAATTCTCTGTCACATTCTCTCTTTCGTCCCAACCAAACTCGCGGCAATCACAAGCGTGCTCTCAAAAAGATGGAAACAGGTATGGCTCTCAGTTCTTGCTCTCTACTTTGACCAAGAAGCCTTCATAGACTTCAACAGCTTTCGCAATTTTGTTAACTTGACCATGTCGTTGCGAGATGAAGAGATTCCAATCCATTCATTTACCTTCAAAGGTGCTGATTCTTGTCGCCTTAGACAAAGAGATTTCGATCGAATTTTTAAAATTGTGATGGAACGAGGAGTCGAGAATCTTAACTTTGACATGTGCAATAAAATGCATTTGATCAAATTACCTCCCCGCATTCTCAGTTTTAGGACGCTTCATGTTCTTAAGTTGGGACAAATACAAATGGGAGATTTTCAGGAAGTGGATTTTCCTTGTGTCAAAACTCTTCATTTGAATAGTGTTTATTTTTTATATGCCGAACATATTGTGAAGTTTCTGCAAGGTTGTCCTATTCTAGAAGACTTGGATACAAAAGATTTTGTATTGAAGGCATCCCTTGTTCATTTGGAGAACTTGAATGCTTTACCTAATTTGGTTAAAGTAAGGATTCGTTATCATTCAGATATTCCAATGACTTTGGTTTGTAAGACAAAGAGTTTGCATGTAGAAGAGGTATGAAAATTATGCTCCTAAATACTTATTTAGATAAATTATGGTTTCACACTAACTCCTATGTTCCAAATCATTGGTAGCTTTAGGATTTCATTTTTATTTCAAAATAACAACGAAATATTATATGTCAATGATTAATTACTCATGAGTAGAAGGGGACAACAACCTACGCCACTAGATCTGTTTGGAAGGCAAAACCAATCATGGTAAACACAACATTCATGGACATAGACATGACATTGTTATGCATGATCCTTTGAACTCTATGTAGAAGGTCAAGGTCAACAACCTCTGGTGCTAAGAAGCCAGAAGTGTCAAATGCAAATAGTATAAAAACATGTTGATTGTCAGAACACATTTTCTCATACTTGGCCACTTTGCTTGATGCATTTTTTAGGGTTGTTTGTCCTATAGTAAAAGTCCCGACCCCTGATCTCACAAGTGGTGAAACTGTCCACACATGTATGTTTTCCTCCTACCATTTGTACACCATAACAAGTGATGAAACCCAGTCATTTTCAAATGTTTTAGAAATTTAATAAATAACCGACCTTTTTAACTATATCATGAATCATGATCATCAAAGTATTTATATATTTTACATGGAAGTGAGGATTTGTAAAACAATTAATGGTTAAGAGTGTTGATACAAATGTACGTTAATTAAATAATTCCTTAAGATAGAAGCTGAAACCTACTAAAGATATGGAATTGGGGAGTGTGCATTTTTTTTGGTGAACTTTTAATGGAATGCTTTGGGGAGTATGCATTTCTAATGTTGTGTATTGTGTAACCCATGCAGTCGTTGCGATCTTTGACAATGCTTCCAATATTTCACAATTTGACCCACATGGAACTTAATATTCATGATGAGTTTCCGGAGTGCATATGGTTGCTAGGGATACTCCCATGCTTCCCCATACTTCAACATTTTATCATTCAGGTTTTGATGTTTCGGATTTTTTTTTTCTTTTTAAAATTTAATTTCAAGTATTTTACTTTTAAAACCAAAAAATCATGTGAATTATTGTTGACAGGATTGTGGGCATGTAAAGAATACTTGCAACGTTTGTTGGAAGCACCCACTAAGTGTTCCAGAATGTCTTTCATCGCAGCTCAAAACATGTTGCATTAGAGGTTACGTAGGAACAAAACATCAGCTGGAATTTGCAAAATATATTATGCAGCATTCAAAAGTACTAGAGACTATGAAAATTCAGAGTACCTACCCTGAAAAGGACCAAATGTTTCTGAAATTATCATCATGTACAAGGGGCTCTACACCGTGTAAGCTTTTATTTGATTGACCGATGACAATTATGTCATGTTTTTTGAAGAACATGTAGTGGTTTTTCATGAAATAATTTTTTGGGAGTTATATCATATACCTTTACTCAGCGTAAAAAGACCAATCCATGTAATCTATTTTCTCTTTATTCTATTGCATGGTGTAGTCTGGTTGTCAATTCTATAAATGTTGGTAAAATGTATGATAAATGTTGTCAATTCTATTGCAAGGAAACATTTTTGCATGTGAATAGGATTTTAAATCTAATTCATTGACTTATCTATGTAGCATGTAGGCATGAAATATTGTAATTGAACAACATTTGTTTGTCATAGCAAAATGGATTTCAGTGACTGATAGATGAGGTCATTAAGAGTCTAGTGTACACATATGACGTCGAGGCATTAGGCTTATTTTGCGTGGTACCAAAGAATTCACTTTCTATTTCATCATGGTTTCCTGCATAGTCTTGATTGTTTGAAAGCTACAATTTCCAAATGAAATATCAACACCAAAAATCTCATATCTAGAAATTTTAATCATTAATTCAAATTATAGGGTGATCTTATAATTTGAGACATTTGATTTCATATACCTGATGTAGAGTCGAGCCAGATTGTTAATAATTCCTGGTTTCATGTCAGATGCTGAGGTCCCCACAGGTTTTTAGATCCTTCATCAAAAATAGTAGGGATGACTTTGGAACTAGGGCAGTACCCTGGTGAAGTATGACCCTGAGCATTATTCACTTGTAATGGAGAAGTATTTTACTATACTCAGTTCTAATTTTTGCTGTCCGTTGAAAATTTGCATAGGATTTTAAACATCCATCTATAGGCTCTTGAAATATTTCAGAGTTAAATATTTTAAATGGGCAGCATCATGTCAAAAAAGCTACGGATGAGTTATGCATCATTGGTTCCATAGCAAGTTAGCAACCATATAAATTGTCCGTGTGAGTTTAACTCAGTTGGTAAGGACAATGCATAATATATGCAAGGTCCAGGATTCGAACCTTGGACACCACCAAAAAGCAACCATATAAATTCCTGACAGCATTACTCACTTGTAGTTGTAACGGTGCTAGCTAGTATTATGCATCATTGGTTCCTGCCTTACATGGCTAGTCTTTTTGAAATCTATTATGCACTCTAAGCCAAAAAGGCTTGCTTGAAACAATTTATATGGATGCTATGTCATATGAGAATTTGGTGGCAATTGGCAAACACTTTCCAACACATTGCTTAAAATTCGGATCCCATATAAGATTGGTTGAAGACATATAAATTTTAACCAATAAAAAAGATGGCGTTTTAAAGTGCGTGATCAAGACTGTGCTGCTAAATAGGGTACAAGGGTACTCTCAGATGAATAAATCCAATAGTTCCTTATTTAAGAAAAATAGTAATACAATATGCTTGTACTTTACTCCAAATATCTCATAAATTTCTCATTCTCTCGGTATCAATGATTGTTGCAGCAGCAAAAGTAAGTATATGTTATCGTCTCCACAAGGACTGGTGCGATATTCTAAGCCGTTCAATAATCAATATAGTTCTGAGCTAAGGTTGTCGGGTATTTTGTTTCATAAACTATCAACTAAGAATTTATAAACGGGACGAGAGTTAACAGAGAAGTAAATATGCTGGGATTAAACTTCATCAACCTACTCGTACGTATTCTCGGATTTGGGTTGCGGATTCTAACTATCAATTGATATTATCACATATTGCTCAACAACATCATTCGTGTCCAAATGATATCGTGATCTCTATTGGATCGTTTAATTGTCGATGTCTCGCACTATTAAACGGTCCAATAGTCGATTGTATCGTTGTATCGTCGATGTCTCGCACTATACAATGATACCAAAGCTTTAAGTTCCAATATTCAAAGTGATTACCAACCTAAGTTCCATGTCTAGAACAAAAGTATTGATAGAAGATTATTCTAACCTAGATTCAAAAGGTATTTTTCAATCACGATTCAAATCCATAAGATCGAAACATAGAAAGCAAGAATAACATCCATATCATAAGATAAATTAGAATCACACAAAGTCCCAATCAAAGGAAATACATACTAATAGAGTTAACTACATTTAATCCCAACAAAAAGAGTTTAGTTACTCATTGTCATGGTAACCTTACAAGGAGAAAAGAAGAGATGGAATGGAACCAAGCCATGATG
>Ga0315914_1007291_pt1 | contig 15356 bp, 12 predicted proteins | sample MpolenodulesMG_FD_203920 | JGI IMG/M metagenome (GOLD analysis project Ga0315914, IMG submission 203920) | Medicago polymorpha root nodule microbial communities from Los Angeles, California, United States - elongated nodules | ecosystem: Host-associated > Plants > Roots > Nodule | place: USA... | reverse complement strand
TGCTCCCAGTTAGAGGTTCTAGCTCATGAAGCAATAGGGTGTTTTGTAACACATTGTGGTTGGAATTCTACATTGGAAGCTTTGAGTATAGGAGTTCCAATTGTTGCAATGCCACTTTACTCAGACCAAGGCATTGATGCGAAATTTCTTGTAGATGTTTGGAAAGTGGGAATTAGACCTTTAGTTGATGAGAAACAAATAGTGAGAAAAGATACATTGAAGGATTGTATATGTGAAATAATGGATATGAGTGAAAAAGGAACCGAGATTATGAATAATGTCATGCAATGGAAGACTTTGGCTGCAAGAGCGGTTGGTAAAGATGGAAGTTCTCATAAAAACATGATAGAATTTGTGAATAGCTTGTTCCAAGTTTCAACCACAAATTAATTCTTGATCAACTGAATTTTTGGTTATATATACTAGTATAATTTTTTACATAAAGTTGTTTACTTTAAATTAAATAACATTATTTTTTGTTATATATTTTGCAACATCATACACATGGTTGTGGACATTTGATATGTAAGGTGTGGGTTCAAACCTGAATACTCATTTCTCAACACTTTATGTGTGAGCTTTTTTGTCGCAAAGTTCGGTTTTGATGACTTCTGAAAAAATATATGATTTGATCCAATTTCTCAGAAAGTCATGATACGTTGTAACTTGAATAACATAATAGCATGAACGTCCAATCACCTAAGGGCCCTCATTTTTTTTTTCACCTTATTTTTTTACCAATCACCTAAGTCTTACCAATTACACAAAATTCATTTCTCATTGTTGCTAAGATTCCATCAAGATTAATCATTACATTTGTTGGCAACCAAGTCTTTGTACGTGGTGCAGATACTAAACAGCCGGAACCAGATTATTGTTTGTAAAGTTTATGAGGATCACATGCTTTACACTATCTCTAAACCTCAACAAGAAGAGAAATAATAATTGTAAAATTATAATTAAAACAGTCAACAAATCATACTGTCTTTGCATAAATAATTTCTTCCCCAAAGATGCCAGTTGAGTATGGTATTGCTAACATCATTATTGTGGCTTTGATGGACTTGGAGATGATGGCGGCTTCAAATCTGGGTACTGCAAAGAGAGATAAAAATGATGAAGGAGTTCTTATTTTAACAAAGAATGGAATCCTAATGGTTTAAATGTAAGAAAGCGCGTAGATGTTCACAGTGATTCCATTTCATGTTTCAGAATCATACAAGTAAATAATTTAATAACAAAATGATCAAATTTACAGAGAAGTGTATTGTCATCTTCCACTTTTTTGTATATCATTACTAGGGAATGAATGCTTCGAGAAAGTAGGAATCTCAAATGCACATCTTCATCCACAGTCAGATAAATTTATTTAAATCTTATATGGGTTAATTATGTTAATAGCTCCCAACTTAAGTTGATATTCGACTTCAGTTTATATATACATGTTTTGTTCCAAATGTCCTAAAGTATGCTAAAATTGGTCCTTTGTTTTGACTCTTGAGACTAGAACATGAATCAAATGTTACAGGGACAAAAACCAATAAATAATTATATTATAGGGACTAAACCGAACATGAGTACAAAGACGTTTATGGACCTAAAAACATAATTAACTCTTCTTATATTTGCATAATGATTTCACTCAAGATAAATTAGTTCTACGCATATGTAAATGATTGTTTAAGATACAATTACTATCAAGATTCAACACTTTTTCTAAAAGTGTGAGAAATTTTGCATAATTGATAACTATACGTGAAGTGAATCAGAATCCTGAACTTCTAAAGCTTTCAGGTTGTGAAGTAACTTGGATCAGAAATTCAGAATAGAAAAGAAAAACTAAATCAATAGCAAGCAAATCATTCTGCTGTTTTCTTTTCATTTCCAAAAAGGTTTTTTTATAATTGATATCAGACTATCTGAATAACAATGTTCTTTCTAACCATTTAGTGCTCACAAATGAATAACAGTGAGTATCGCTTTTACTTTGAACTGTTCCATTTGACTTTGAACTCTTCCATAGTGAAATTATTGTGCTAGTGTCATGTCACTATACCGATGAGTTATAGCACAAATGATGAAGGTGCAAATTCGTTTTAATTTTTTGGTTGCTCTCAAATGGAGGATACTCCGATCACCAGAGGCAGAGGAAGACCTAGAAACACTATAAGAGAAACTATTAAGAAAGATCTAGAGATTAATTATTTGGATCAAAATATGGTTTATGATAGAACATTATCACGTAATTTGATCCATGTAGCCGACCCCACTTAGTGGGAAGAGGCTTGGTTGTTATTGTGGTTGCTCTCAAATGGTAATAAGTAACTCCAGTACTACCAGTCACAGGGCCTATGGCCTACTTGGATCCCAAAGGTGCACTAAGAGAATTACCACCTAAGATCTTCATAATTCCTAAAAGGATTCTATTCAGTTAACCTCTAGGAGTCAGGAGCAACTAGGGTAATGTGTGCTTTTTAGGTTATTAATTCAAACTCTTTTGTTTCTAGCTTAATTCAAACTCTTTTGTTTCTAGCTTAATTCAAACTCTTTTGTTTCTAGCTTAATTCAAACTCTTTTGTTTCTAGCTATGAAGCACAAACACTCCTCGGATTAGGCGTGTCCCGGTGTCGGACACGCAACACTTGTAATTACACTGAATTATGTAATTTTCTCAAATTATTAGTGATGCCGGAGTGTCAGTGTCTGTGTGGTGTCCGGTGTCCGTATCCGTGCTTCATAGGTTTCTAGTATTTACATTCCTACAATCGTAAAGTGCTCGCTCATCCCATTCCAATCACCTAACCAGACAAGGAATGGGAATTGGTCATTTCCACTCCCAATCGCTTTCCCTCCAGGCTTCAACAAAACATGATATAAGGTCACGCTCCAGTAGGCACAACAAGAGTGCTAAAGAAATCACTCGTGCATCAGTGGCATATTATGCCAATCTCATATATGCAGGACCAACATGACATACCAAAATTTTGTTATATATGAGTGATACAAATACCACTCAGTTCATTACAGAACAGATTCTTAATTTCTTTTCCTCCTTGCCTGTTAGTTCTATTACATAATTCAAAAATCAACATTAACTAATTGATGTTTTCTGCTTAAACCATTGAACATGCATTATTAGACATGAAGGGTCACAACGGAAAAAAAGTTCTATTACATAATTCAAAAATCAACATTAACTAATTGATGTTTTATGCTTAAACCATTGAACATGCATTGTTAGATATGAAGGGTCACAACGTAAAAAAGGAAGTGAAAGCAAGAAACAAAGAGAGAGTTGAGAATTACATACATTGGGATAGGGAGAAGAGGAAACTACCGAACTGATTTTCATTTCCGGATTGGACTCTACAGACTTTTTCGCATGACCATTTTCTGTCTCTTGATTTCCAACTGCAGGGATATCTGAGGATACCACATTCTCATTATTATTATTATTATTATTATCACTTTGCTGAATGGCCCCATTTCCATTTGTACTGAGCTCTTTTGGCACTTTAGTCTTTTTCCTTCGGTTTATATGCACAGAAGGGGGCAAAAGGGTATCCTGTATAGCCTGCCACAACAAAGACCTAATACATGAACTTTATTCTTTACTTCAATCAGATGCATAGTTACATTCATTCCTAAGTTGGCATCAAGTTGATACGTGGGACTGGGAAATGACTTTCCAAGATCTGATAATTGAATACCCAGTTTAAATCTTTATATATACTATGCCAAGTAGATATCTTTTAAAGCTTCGTAGGAGCTTTGATATATACATTGTAGAATGCTAACTTATATCAAACTTAAATGGTTAAGGTTAAGAAAAAGAGTTTAATTTCAATACACAGTTGGTGTAAATGTTTACATTATCGAACAATCACAACTAATCCTATAAATGACATTTAAGATATTTATCATTGAAATCAAATATTTTTAATGCTCTGGTTTTGGTGAGTATAATTAATTGACAGTGTGATACATGTTTACACCGACATTACATACCAATTAAATCATAAGAACTATATGAATAAAATGCAGAAGTATGTTCGATGCATCTAGTAAACAAACAACATGCATAAGAAAACGAAGAGAAAGACCATACCATCCACCCTTGTTGGCCTCTAACTCCACCTTTAATGGCATAGGCCTCTTTAAAACCATTCTTGAATAATAGCTCAGCAACTTTCATGGAATTACCGTCGAAACTACCTTACATTCAAAAGAGTAACAAGTGAGGAATATTTTACACTTGAATAATACATGATTATAGAAAACAAAAACACTCTCATCAACAATGTGACTCCTATAATCACATAGCCTGTTTGGATTGACATATTTCAGCTTATCTACTGACATAAACACTTGTTCGACTATTTGGTAGAACTTATGAAAACGGCTTATGACAAGCTTTTTTAAGCTTGTTTCCATAAGCTCTCCAGGACCAGGATTACTTATGAAAACGGCTTATAGCTTATTCGTAAACAATTTTATAACTGTATAAATTTCTTTCAATTGAGACAAAACAAGTTTCTTTTTTACCTATCCAAAACAAATACAACAGTATTTGAAGCATCCTTGAACCTCTCCAAAACCTTCTTAACAAACCCATCTTCATTTCCCTCAACAAACTCAACCTGCACAACTTCCTTATTCACCATCTTCAAACTAGGTGACCCAAGAAACTTCACATTCTTCCTATCCCTTATATCCAACAACTGCGAATCCGCCTCATCACGAAGCTTCCTGAAAGCATCAATGGCTGAAACAAATTTATACTTCCTGAAATACTCTTCTGCTAAAGGGATAGCAACAAGATAAATGAAGCTACACCCAGCAACAAAAAACGGGTATCGGTTGAAAAAATCATCAATGGAAACAAGAATTGATTCTAAGTTGATTCTGCCTGCATCTGATTCGGTTAAAGTGGGTGCTTCAACAGCAAGGGATTGAAATGGAGTGAAGAGGTTGATTATAGCAAGTGAAAAGGTGGATTTTTTGAAGAGGTTTTGAAGTGGGATAGGAGAATGAGAAATTGAGATTTTTTTGTTGAAATGGGGTTGAGGAAAAGATGAAGAGTGGGGTGGATTAGGGTTTGAGAGAAGTGAAAAGGGTTTGGTGGTGAAGAGTTTTTGGGTTTTGGGGTGGGTTTTGGTGAAGGGTGGATAAGAGAGGAGTAGAGAAAGGGAATCCATGAGAGAGTGGCAAATAGACATACCAAGGTCATCTGAAAAGGATAAAGAGCTTAACATTATCATATGCAACTTCTTCATAGATAGGAATTTATAATTTAATTTATATAATTGTTTTTTGACAAAAACAATAAAATTTGAGAGACAAAAATTTAATTTATGTATGTTATTTTTTTTCCGTCAAAAGATATATGTACTTTTATTTTAGCACCAAGGATTATTAATTTGTTAGTAAGGTTTATGTCAATTGACAATGTCGATATTGTTAGGTTGGACACATCCATTTGAATTTGTTCGTAAGACTTATGTCAACTGACAATGTCGATATTGTTAAGTTGGACATATCCTTCCGGATTTCATAGTCTGGACCTCACAATTGTATATTTAAGTTTTTTATGATATTACTGCTCGTAAGACTTATAATAAACATAAATAAATATATTATTTTAGGGACTTAATTCGTATACACCGATATTTATATATGATGACACGTTTTTAGGTTAGTTCATAAAGTATATTTATAAATATCTATTTGACATTGATTGGATACATATGTAAAAATGTTTTGCATACTTAGAAATTAGCTTTTTCTTAAAATATGTAGAAACATATAAATATAAAGGATGATATATGATATAACAAGTCAAACAATTTTACACTTTCAATATATTGTAATTAAATTCTTATTTTATAAGATAAATTCTTAAAAATATATGACAAATTTAGTTTACACAAATGGTTGAGAACAATAAAACGAAAGGGTTTTACAACATTTTAGAGAGGAATATCTGTGTGCTTTTTGTAATAATCAATACTGTGTACCATGTAATTTTGGGTGAATACTTAGTTAATGTGAGTGCTTCTCTCGATGGGAACTTGAATTCTCCTCATAGTTTTTCACATTGTAGGAGATTATTCTAACCTCATTGGTAACTAAGTAAAAAAGATCCTGAGAGAAAACTACTGTAAATACTAACCGTTCATATAATTGGCTTCGACTTTTTTGAGTATACAGGAAATGTGTGCAGAGAATTACAATGGCTATCTGACAATAGAATGTTCCTTTTGTAAGACCAACAAAAAGAACACTCATATAAACCCTACAGAATATTTCCAAAGTAAAATCCAGATTTTTCCTACATTTACATGAACTAAGCTTCTGTCCTGTACAAAATGCATGGATTCTATTTCTATAACTGCTAGAAACCAAATTTGAAATTCATGCACATCAAAGTTTTTTCTCCAAATTGCTAAGAACATCTTCCATGCATGCTTTGTAAACTTCCATGCCTGAAACATGTTTTGCAATGTCGAAGCCGATATTCATCCATTTCTTTCCCATTTCAATCTGACCCAACCGCACCGGCACTGCAGCTCGGTTCCATGCAGTCATGGCAAGCCACTTTCCTTCTTCAATTGGATACTCACCTTCCTTCAACCCAACCATTATCCTATAGGCTTGCTTGTACATGCTATATACAAGATCATCATCTTTATCACCCTTGTGGATGCTAGCGATGGCTATAAGCTTGCGAACAACAAGAGCAACATTTTGATAATCTGGAACTGTTGATGAAAGGAAAGATGAGAGACACTCATTTAGAGCAAAGGTGGCTACTTCGTGATTAGACCGCGGTCCCTGCGAGGCATGTAAGCCTATCTGAAGAAGGTACTGAGGCTTGCAAGCCTTTGAACTGGCAAAACTTTTCACTGTGAAGAGTTGTGATCCCAAGTCATTTAGCCTTCCTTGTACGTCATAAGCACATAACGTGTATATGAAGAAAAGGTCAGGTGCAATGGTATTGATTTGGCCATCATTAATAAAGCTCCCAGCTGAAATTGATTTTAGCATCTGCATCCACATATGGTAGGCGCAAGATAATATTCAACAAGATTCACAATTGAAATATAACCCAACAACAAATTACTTTTGAAAGTATAATACAGCTTATTTTTTCCTATCAAGTCAACATGACCCTTTTGAAAAAGACTAAATGCATCAGGTAGCATGTAAAGAAGAAAAGAACAAATTCATACCTGCCCTGCTCTATCTAGTAAAGTTACGGCTTGTTTGACTTCGGTTTCTGACATAGCAGTCTTCCTCTGAAATTCTGAAGCTATCATTGATGACACAGAAAGCACTAATGACTTACAAACCATGACATTGTTCTCATCATCAGACCCTTTAACTAGATCATAAAAACTTGATGCAAGTCTTAAGAAATCGGCAGACAATTCATAGTTCTTATCCTGTCCTGTTTTTGTACCATAGTTCCATGAAGTCACAGAAAACCAATTTCGCTCACGTCTTCCAACCTCCTCTTTTCCAAAGAAGCAATCAGGACCAAGCTCAGATGCTCGTGTATGGGCATGTTTTAAGGTTTTAAGAACTTTCTGTTCATTACCCGGTTCTTGAGATAGGATTGTGACCAAGGTGCGCATAACTGTAACTTCTGCTGTTGGCATGGACTTTCCTGAAGCGTAGAAGTTTAGCATAGTTGATAGAGAGGCAACAGCAACAGATCGAGCACCGCAAGCAACAGCTTCATGGGCTGAAAGTGAGAGAAAATCTGGTTGAAAGTCAAGGCATGCAGTCATCGCTTCAATTTGAGTAATAGCACCTTGGCTGTCATTCTTTTGGAGATAAATTTTGTACTGAATTAAAACAAATGAAAAGTTAATATAAGTTCTCATGTCATTCCAATTATCAACAAACATTACCCTAATAAGAAGCAAGTGGGCTTAGTTATTAGTAGTAACCAACTTAAAACAATCATTAGGTAATCCAATGTGAGGTGTCATCATAAGATCCAAACCTATATGTAAGCAGTGTGAATTTGTCTGCTGTTTTAGTCCACCTATATTTTATTTATACATGTGTGTAACATAGATACAGAAAAAACAATACACACCAACAGATAGAGAAGACGGTACCTTAAGAAAAGCACATACAACGTTGGGCTCAAGCTGCAAAGATGGAAAACAGGGTTAATATTTCTTATTTGAGTGAAAGTTAATGCTACAAATTCAAAATTCTAATTTTCAATGCTACCTTCTCAGCCTCGTCAATGTATTCTTTGGCGCGATCCAGTTGTAAGAGACCAAGGTGGCAGAGACACAAAACTCTAAAGCCCTTGGCTCGAAGTATTCTGTTCTCTGTATCATGTGGAATATATAGCATTGATTTTTCAAAGAGTTCTGCACTGGTCCCATAATCTTTTGACTGAAAATTGTCAGCACCACTGAAAATCGGGTAAAAATATTGAGATCAGTGATTTGACTGACTTCGCTTGGAAAGAAATGCAAGTATTCCAAGTTATTTCGCAATCATATGAAATGCAAATATTCATACACTACCAAAAATAAAATGCAAATATTCATCAAGCAAATTGTAAACTCTTCCAACATATTTATGCTGCAGTGCTCTAGTGGATGTCATTTCTAGAGGTAATTAAAAAAGAGATACGCCGATAGCAGCTGATAGAGACAAGAGAAAAACAAAACCAGTCTCCTAGGCAGTTGTCCAGAATCTATACGAAAGCCACAAAAGGATCAACCTAGATGGTTTAAAATGTACCAAGAGAATGAATGTAGATGGCAGTTATTGGAGATATGTAGAACTAGCGTTAGAGAAAGCCGCAATAGAGTTAGCAAAACTGCATAACTACCCTTGTAACTAACTGTGCTGAGTCAGCACGGTTGCAACTAACTCTGTTAATTGCAGCTACCTATAAATAGCTTTATGGAAGCCATTGCAATGTAACAGTTTCAGTTTTATTCTATACACAAATATCAATTCGTTTTCTCTGCATCTAAAGATGAATTCATCATCTTCTTTGAGTTTCTAATAGCAGTCACTTCTTAGTTATATAAACACTGCAGCTGCAGAAATTTTGCAGTAGTAACATATTTCACACCTGATTCTACTATTTTTGCTGTATTTTGAAGGTTAGCATATTTATTACCTATATGATTTGACAGTAGAAGAGAGTAACTTATTTCTTACCTATATGATTTGAAAGTAGCAAAGAGTAACTTATTTGTTACCTATATGATTTCAATTGTATCTTCCTGTTTTGAGCACATGTTTGAAGCTGTGGACTACTAATTGTTTCTTCTTTACCAAAAAAATAAAAAAAAATAAAAAATCCGACCTACCGGATTCGAACCAGTGACCTAAGGATGGCTATTTGGCATGTTACCAACTACAGTCCTCCGCTCTACCAACTGAGCTAAGGTCGGGATGATTAATAATTGCTTAATCAAATAGAAAAGGCAATGGGAAGACTCTTCCCATCAAAGTATTTTACTTCAAAACTGCATAGTAAGATGGAAAATCCGAAAAGGAAGCTTATTGCCCATGTTAAACCCACAATATGTGTATTCAACACAACAATATTTTTTACATCACATCCATTAAACAAAGAAATGAACAGTGTATTGGTTATATTGAATATCATCTTAGATCAGTTCAACTTCAACCAAGAAAGCTATCATATATACTCCCTCCGGTCACTATTATAAGCAAAAGTTTATTTTTAGATTCGTTCAATAAATGATGTATGTGGTCTATATATAAACCACATACATCATTTATTGAATGAACCTAAAAAGTCAACTTTTGCTTACAATAGTGACCGTAGGGAGTAGCTTTGCTTGCAGTTTAATAACTTGCAAAAACTTTTTTCACATTTAATCACACACTTGGCACATATTATCTTCTGAAAACATTTAGGATGACAAAACATTAGGATAACAATCATTAGGTTATATTTTTGAAGTTAAATTGTTGAGACACACCCCACAGTATCATCTTTAGAAATGAACCAAAGAGTAATAACATTATCATACCAATTCCAAAGAACAGCATGCATTTCTGTTCTATCCTTAGGCAGTTGATAAAGACAAGAGAAAAACAAAACTAGTCTCCTAGGCAGTTGTCCAGAATCTATATGAAAGCCACAAAAGGATCAACCTAGATGATTTAAAATGTACCAAGAGAATGAACGTAGATGGCAGATATTAGAGATATGTAGAACTAGAGTTCGAGAAAGCCACAATAGAGTTAGCGAAACTGCATAACTACCGTTGTAACCAACTATCGTGAGTCAGCGCAGTTGCAACAGATTCTGCAACTAACTCTGTTAATTGCAGCTGCCTATAAATAGCTTTATGGAAGCCATTGTAATGTAACAGTTTCATTTTTATTCTGTACACAAAATTCATTCGTTTTCTATGCATCTAAAGATGAATTAATCATCTTCTTTGAGTTTCTAATAGCAGCCACTGCTTAGTTAGATAAACACTGCAGCTGCAGGAATATTGTAGTACTAAAGTATTTCACACCTGATTCTACTATTTTTGCCGTATTTTGAAGGTAAACTTTTTGCAGTGGAGCTAGGATTTGTTGAGAGAGTGGCAAAAAGTAACTTATTTGTTACCTATATGATATGATTTCAATTGTACCTTCCTGTTTTACTTGACATTAGTTCAGCACATGTTCTGAAGCTGTGGACTAATAATTGTTTTTTATCAAAAAAAAAAATCCGACCTACCGGATTCGAACCAGTGACCTAAGGATGGCTATTTGGCATGTTACCAACTACAGTCCTCCGCTCTACCAACTGAGCTAAGGTCGGGATGACTAATAATTGATTAATCAAATAGAAAAGGCAATGAGAAGACTCTTCACAGAAAATTATTTCACTTGCATATTGCATAGTGAGATGGAAAACCCAAAAAGGGAGCTTATTGGCCATAACCCACAATATATGTATTAATACAATAATATTTTTTTACATCACATCCATTAAACAAAGAAATGAACAGTGATTTGGTTCTATTGAATATCCTCTTAGATCAGTTCAACTTCAACCAAGAAAGCTCTCCCATATAGCTTTGCTTGCAGTTTCATAACTTACAAAAACATTTTTCACATTTAATCACACACTTGGCACATATTATCTTGTGAAAACATTTAGGATGACAAAACATTAAGATAACAATCATTAAGTTATATTTTTGAAGTTAAACTGTTAAGACACACCCCACAGTATCATCATGCAAATGGCGCAAAATAATCACAAACCACATTCAAATCTATACAACTGTGCAGCTAGCAAAAGAAACAGATTAGAAATGAACCCAAAAGTAGTAACATTATCATACCAATTCCACAGAACAGCATGCATTGCAGTTCTATCCTTAGCAGCATCCTTTTCTGCAAAAAGCGCCACCACCCTTTCATCAGACACAAGCTCAGCAACAACTTTAGCCCTCACTTTACTCCCTTCCCCACTGCCTCCAAGCACCCTACTCGCCACCCTCACCGCGGCACCAGCACTAACATGACACCTCCCTAATAGCCCTAAAAACACCCCTTTCGCCGTCTCCGCCCCAGCGGTCCCTGCTGCCGTAAAATAAGCCTCCACAGCAGACACCCAAACACCTTCTGGAATCCCTCTATCAATCACCATTCCCCTCAATTCCTTCTCCGCTTCGACGTGTCTCCCTAACCCTAACCACGCCTTCATCGCCAAAACAGAAAGACTTGGATGATCATCACCACCTTCAGCAGAATCTCTCAAAACCTTCACACACTTAACCACACTCTCAAATTCCTCTTTCTGCAAATGAATCGCTGCTATAAACCTCAAAACCTTCCACCTCAAACCTCGAATTTCCACCTTCTCTTCCCGTGTCCTAGCTGCACCGAATCCCTTCTCACAATTCTCCAAGGCCTCGTTCATCAACTTCAACGCCTCGCTCAAATCGCTATTCGCTGCGAGCGAACATTTCCCGAACGACATAAACTGCTTCGCTAGTTCCATGTAATTATCACACGAACCAGAAACCATGCTTTTGCTTCGGTTCAGTAACGCAATTGCAAGATTCTGATCCCGAACCTCCCAAGCGGTTCGGGACCGAGCCAAATTCAGATCTAAAAGCAGTTTTCTCTCACCGGCGTCTGTTATCGAAGCGATATCGAGTTTCGAAACCAGATCAGTGGCTCGTTCGTAGCATTTCGCGGCGAGATCGAATTTCCGGAGGTTATGCCATAACATACCAGTCTTGTAGTAAAACGACGCCGACTTAATCACCGGAGAAGGAATTCCGGTTACGTCGCTGGCAATGGAGAGGAGGTCGGCGGTTAAGTGACGGAGTTCTGCCTGATTTTCGCCGGCAACTGTGGTGGAGGATGATGAAAAGCGGATGGAGGCGGTGTTGGAGATGTCGACGCATACGTTCCAGAGACGGTAACTGAGTTTCCAAATCTGAAGCTTGAGTGAGTTGGAAAATGGAGCGAGTTGACTCAGCTGCGTTAGGCATTGCCGGAGATTGACGACGGTTGTTTCCGGTGGTGGTTTGTTGACGGAGTGAGTTTCGATTTGCTTGACGATTGATTCGATTTGGGAGAGGATATGCTGATCGTCGCTGTCGCCGTGGAGTGTTCGGAGCTCCGGTGAGGATATCTCTGCAATTCGCATTATTCTGGCGGGAATTTTGAATCTGATTTTTCTTTTTACCTTTTGGTTGTTTTCTTTCTTTTATCCTTTTTTTTATTATGGTTTAATCTTTTAATCCATTCTACACTGTACTAAATTTAGAGCTGTTGGCTTGAAAGGAAAAAAAAAACAGAGCTGTTTTAATTTATTTTTAAGGGAAAATTTAGAGTGGTGTTATTTTAAAAAAATTAAAAAATTTAGAACTGTGTTATTTCAACTCATAAATAATTTAAATATAAAATTAATTATGTTTTGTTGATGGTTGATGAATGTTACAGATTACAATGCATAGTAACTAAATTAAAAATTGTCAACAACAATGTCTTTAACCTCGATTTTTTTAATGCCTTTATCCTTGATTGTCATCTAAATTATTTTTTTAAGGATCATTTAAATTGTTTTGAAGTTTACATTATTTTCATGTGTTCAAATATGCATCTTATTTATTAACCATGATTTATGTGCATATATACATTTAAAAATTATGGTTAATTGTGTATGTTATATGATTTAAGAAGATAAGCAATATAAAATTAAAATATTATTATAAAATTGATATAAATACTATACAACAATGTGAAAACCTCATTACTAAATCATATCATACACAACTAAATTTGTTAAGTTTGCAAGTCTTGAGACTTTCTAAACCATGACAAACCTCAAAATCTAAATTGCCTAAATTTTATTTCTCTTTTTTTTGCTCATACCTAAATTTTAATTTATCAAAATACTATATTTCAAAAAAAAAAAAAATCAAAATAATGAGGAGTAACAAATCAAACACTTTGTGTCTCATACGTATTTGAAATTTCTACGTATTTTGGGCTCTGTATTTCAGCCCAAAGGCCCAAAGTAACAAAGTAACCCTACCTCTTCTCTCATTTTCTTCAGTCTCTTCTCCGTCGAGTCACCAACCGAATAAACCCCATTACACCGAGTTAGTTTCAACTCAAAACCCTAACTCATCCAATGGAAGGGTTAAAGGTTTCAAAATCCAACTTAGTAGTTTACATTCATCCTTCTCAAAGCAATCAAGTTTCCAAAGCCGTTCTTCGTGAACTCAGCACTTTACTTTTCACGTAACATTCCTTTTCTTCAACCTATTTGTTTCCAATATCATCATTCATGTAACTCTAATTTTTTTTATTTAATTTTTAATTTCTCTTTGTTGCGTTTTTTGCAGTTACGATGAGATTTTCGACGGCGTCGTTTTGGCCTACGATGTCGACTCACTCGACAAATGCGCCAAGGTTCTTCCCGGTGTTTATCCGTATTTCGGTGTTAATTTGAAGGTTAATATGTTGCTTTTTTCTCCCAAGCCAGATATGTTTTTAGGTAATGTTGATCATTTTTTTGCTTTATTGTTGAAAAATCATGAAATTAAGTCAGGTTAGTTAATTAATTAATTGGGTTTATGTTGTGTTTTTTTTTTTTTTTAGAAGGAAAGGTAGAGAAAGTTACACCTGAGGTTATTATTGTTATTGTGCTTGGATTTGCTACTGCCATTATAACTGAGAAAGATATTAGGGGAGAGTTCAAATTCACAATGGTGAGTGTCTCGTCTGAATGTTTTCGTAGTTGTTGTTGTCTTATTGTGTCGGCATTATGGATATATTATTCATTATATAGTTATATGCATGTGATTTTAGTGTGTGTGATGTGTGGTTTTTTTGTTTTGCAGAAACACGGGGTGTTTGCGAGCAAATATCACAAGCGACATGTGATAAAGAAAGGAACCATGCTACGATTTTCGGTCAAGAGGTGACATACTTTATAAGATTAGATTTGTTCAATGCATCTTTTGCAATTGTATGAAAGTATGTTTTGTTATCATGTTAAGTCTCTTGTTGCTTTGGTTTCTTTTGCGGTCTCAAATTTGTAGAACTGATTGTGTGTATAAATTTAGATATTTTAGTTAGTTCAGCTGGACACAATGATATAGTAACCATCCCTCTAGATCTGCAATATTGCATATACTAATTGATACGATGAAGAAGCACCATAAATATGTAACCAACTAATAATATAACTCCTCACCACTATACCATTGGTTGAAAATGAATATATTCATAAGAATTGGCTTCCATATCAATAAATTTGTGGGGAATGGTGCTTTTTCTACTAACATATATTGATCCTTTTCCTTGTCTTTGAATGGATATATAGTATCTACTATGAAGGTTCGCCCATTCTTTGCTTAAATCTTTGTCCTATTTTGGGTTTTGTCTGGTTTGGAAACACCCTTGTAGGTGCACATACACTCTGCTATAGCCAAACCCCAAATGTACCAAAATGTACAAAAGTTATAACTCACTGACTGAATGTTGGTATCTTTGCTCTTTCCAAAATGTACAAAAGTTATAACTCACTGACTGAATTTTGGTATCTTTGCTCTTTCCAAAACTTCAAAAATGAACCATTAAAAATTGATCTACGGGAATGTTGCTCACTGGTCGATGTTTATGCACCTACACTCTGTCATTGCCAACTCATACACTCACTTATCTCTTAATTATAACATTTTTCATTCGTATAGGATTTAATTGTAAGAGTTTATTTGTTTTTCTGCTAGTTGTTACTTGTTAGCCTTTTATTGCATGTTGGAAAACTTTGGCAAATATCTTGACTTGCCAGTTCCCACTTTCTTGTTGAT
>Ga0315914_1007290_pt1 | contig 15363 bp, 8 predicted proteins | sample MpolenodulesMG_FD_203920 | JGI IMG/M metagenome (GOLD analysis project Ga0315914, IMG submission 203920) | Medicago polymorpha root nodule microbial communities from Los Angeles, California, United States - elongated nodules | ecosystem: Host-associated > Plants > Roots > Nodule | place: USA... | reverse complement strand
GAGAATGACTGAAAGGGTAACGGTGTAAGCTTTTAACAACTTAAAGGACCTATCTGAAACCTTAAAAACTTAAAGGACCTATATGTTACTAACATGAAACTTAAAGGACCCAGGGAGGTATTTGGCCAAAAAAATATTAACTATTTGAGTTTGGTTTGTAAAAAAAAAATAAACTTCACTTTCTGGTGAAAAATAAGGGGTGTACTGTTGGAGGATGAGAACGAGAGTACATTTGACGAAAAGTGTGAGCGGGAGTGGATATTTCAATCGGCGATGTCTTGCTCCTACGACGCACCACCTTCACTCGAACACATTCCCTTATCACAACGCCGCCGTCAACCACCGCGTTCCGATTCTCACTCCCAAAACCACTGTCTTACTCCTCCGCTTCACTCTACTGTCAAAAACGAATACGACAATTGCGATTCACAGGTAAATTATTCTTCATACTCAATTTCATTCTTCACATGCTTTTTCTGCTTCATTTCCCCAATTCAATCAATTTAATTAACTATCCAATTAACATTAGAGTAAATGCTTTGTTTTCTTGTACATTGATTAGAGTTTATGTAAACAACTTATCCCATGTACGAAAGTTGATTAGGATAGCTTGTGAAATGAAAATAAATTATAGTTTATTTATATAAAAAAAGCTTGACTTTGTTTTATTTTTGTTATAGGAATAGATTATACTTAGGGTCTGTTTGTTACAAACTATAAAAAAAAAAAAGTGTTTTTGATGCTCAATAATTTAGGGATTAGTTTTTAGGTTTTCAGTTTGTTTCGACGTTGTCAATTATCGGTCATGGTGGATATTCGTGGCGGGTTTTTGTCTCTCCGCCATGGCCAATTTTGTGAAGGATGGCAGCGCCACCACCACACCATACCATACTTGGATTGGATATGACGTCCGACATGTTGGAATTTCGGCTCTCTGCCATTGACAATATTGGGTTGTTTACTGGAGTGAAAACCACCTCTATTTTTTTTAAAGAAAAATCCGTTATCGAAAAATGATTTTCTGGAGAAGCTACTAAAAACAACTTATAATTAAGCAGTTCTTATATTTATTTTAGATTCTCATTTTTTTGAAAATATGTAACAAACAGATGTGAAGTTCTAAAAATGATGGTTATTTTGTTTAGGAAAGTGATTTTTTTTATTAGAAGAGATGTAGATGTAACAAGCAGGCTCATAAACATTTGTATGATAAGTGGTTAATTAGTCTGTTTATCTAAAAAGGACCCTATTATTTAGTGATTATTTAGTCAGAAGCTTTTTGTGTAAAATGTTCATAGCATGGTGTAGAACATTTGTTTATAAAAACTGGCAGTTCTCAATATGGAGCTGTCGTTTGCATAGGTTGCAAAAGGAAGAAGACTCAAGCATGATTATGCCCTAGTTTGAAACAGGTAACATATTCAAAGGTTCAGAATGATGCTGTTGGTGTGGAGAAAACCAGTGTGAGTCCAAGTAGTTTATGGCTATGTTCCACAACTAGTGATGTTCCAGTTACAATGAAAGTTGAAGATTCTGACATTCTATTTAGTAATGGTGATAATGGTGGAAATGGAAATGCTTCTTCTCAGTTAGATTTTCCTGGCACGAAGGTGAAAGAGGAGATTTATGAAAACAGCGTTGATGATCTTGATCATGTGGTATTGAAAGAAAGGCAAAGGATGCTGTTAGCTAGGTACTTTATGTTAACTGTTGATTTTTTCTTTCTCTTTGTTGGAGCTATTAAACACACTTTTTCTCTATTTAGTATTTACCCTCTTCAGTTCTGTTTCTTAAAATGCCACTTGAAATAGATACATATTGAAAATAATCTAGCAAATAAACTTTGTGATATATCTATGGTTTACTGCGAAAATCTTGAAGACCATGTTCTATTAAATTTTATCTCTTCATTGCATGCTTATTATCGATAAAGACAGGAAAGTTGCCTATTGGATCACCTTTTTGTCTTCAGGAAGAAGATATTAGGGTAGTAAAGACATTGTTGTCAATAGCGTTAAATAGCAGTTATTTTATATCAAACAAGTTTCAAAATCCATCCACTATTTGTCAAAATCCACTACCCTATAGCGCCATTATAACCACTATTTGACAACACTGGGCAAAGAACCATAAATCCATCCAAACAAGTTTCTATTAAAATGTACATGCAAATCTCATCTAAGAGCTATTGCAATCGTTTGTTTGTGGTGGTGGGTGGTAAGCCCAGAAACATTTCATGCCCAATGAGTGAAAGGGATTGTAGTAAGCTTGCTAGAGGGGGTGAGTGGAAGGGGCTTGAATGGTTTACAAAAGATGAAACTTTAAATATCTCCTAACAAATTAAGCAACAAATGGATTTATTTGACAATGTATTTCTGTAAATTAGATAAGCTATTTGACGTTTATTAATCTGTTGTGCAATGACTTTCAATGATAATGCTCTTTTGAATCTATCAACTTACACACGTTTGAAAAGTTGGTCAGTTAGTAGGGGTGTGAATAGAAAAAAGCAGTGCTAATAGCTCATCCCATTTTACAAACTTTGTGCATTTGGATTTCAGTTACTTTTTAGCAAAAAAATAAATTCCATTTGATTCAAACTTTTATTATGTATATAACTAAATCCAAGTTTAATTGGCAATTGGCATACCATATTCTCATCATTGCGAGAAACCATAATTTTGATTTAAAGGAAGCTAGATGGATTTTGCTTTTGAAAAATGGTTGAATAATACATCTATTATTGCAGGAGGTTTCCAGGGCTGCCAAGTCCAGCATTTGAGGTAATTTAATTTTTGTATCAGTTTATGACATATCTACTAGAAAGACAACAAGTTAGTCACAACTCACTTTTGGTACTTGCTAGCCTTTGTTAGTTGAATGATATTTTTGATTGAAAAAAGTTAGTTAGTTTATTACTTTATTACTCATTTTATTTATTTATTTATTTATTATTAATTCTTTATGGTTATGAAGAAATTAGTAAATTGTAGTGCATACCCAACTGCTGAGATGCTGATGGGCATTTGAATGCCTCCTAACTTTCTGAAACTAAACTTTTCAACATTTTACTTCTCTCCTTGATTTCATACATCTTATCTTTCATCTCTTTCGCAACACAACATTGATTAATAAGAGAAACAATGTAATATTTCCATTTTAGGAACTGTCAATCACATCAAGGATGTTTGAATAACAAATCCTGGTAAACCAATAGGCACTTTTTTGACATATTGTAGATACATAATATACTAAATAAGCAGCAAAGCAACAAATTTCTTATTGTTATAATTTTCCCTTTAGTTGTTTGTTTGGGCTCAATTCAATTTATACCGTAGGAAGATGGGCTTTTTCTCTGTGATGCAAAAGGTCTAGATGGATATTAATAAAGAAATTCTACTCTTTTACTTGGTGTGTAAAACTTAAAATTTGTTTTGGTGCGTATAAAAAATGCTCCGAGTTCAAACCACAGAGTTGTTTTGGGTTATTGATAGTGAAGACCACATTTTGCATACAAAACCAGATGTTTTTCTTAGTATTTGTCTTGTTTTTATGTACTCATTTTATATCGCTGTTTAAATTGACATGCCTGCACTTTTCTTTGCATGTAACCACCAAATAAAAGAATGTAATTCATATTGTGTTTATATATACACCTTTTATTATTTTAGTCTTTTGTCTATTTCTTGGTAATGAAGTCAATAAATTTTATGATTGTCATGGTATGACTTTGATCTTTTTACTAAACCTGCAATGCAACTTATTTATGTCACAGGCTAATGGTGGATGCTTGTCCAAAAACATCATGGAACAAACTGTTGAAAAAGTAAATGGAGAATTTTTTCCTGTCAATGGGAAAATAACTGTAGCTAGAGATCAGTGTCATGACACTCCAGGAGTAGTTAATACTTCACTATCTGAGTTACCACCTGAAGCCACATCCGGATCATCTTTGTCAACGGAGGATGCCTCACCTAAATCAAGAGGACCTGTAATTTCAGCATGCCCTCAAGGACACGATCGAATAGTCAAATCCGAAGAAATGATCATGCAGTTGGATTCACACAGGGAACAAGGTGTTATGCCTAGGGATAATAATGGGCCAAGTAGTTCAGCTTGTCCGACCTCTGTCAAAATCAAGGATGAACCTTGGGATAACAGTGAAATCCACAATGTTAACGAGGATGTGATGGGTAGCATCTCCATTAAACTGCCAGTTGTTAAAAGTGAACAGGAAATCCATAGCGACTTTAATGATGAACAAGTGGAAAATATGTGCTTAACTGATCGGTTAAATTTTCTCATGTCCAGAAAGGATACTGGTTTAAATATTCCTATGAGTTACTCATCTCTGAAGAAGACTATGCCTTCTTCCTCTGCGTCGAGCTCTAATTTTTCAGAATCTGCAGAACCTTCACGCATCAAGTGTGCGCGGAAAAGAAAGAAAACAGCCACGTACTATCCATTTCTGTTACATTTTATTTTATCTATATTTCCATTATAAATGTATAATAACCAACCCAAATGTTATAATTGTTTTGTAGTAATTCAGTTCAAACAGCACTTGAGGAGGACGCCCCTGGCCTCTTGGAGGTATTTTTATTCGTGTACATCCATTTTGAAAGTGGAATTTATATCGAGTTTCATGGATTATGCATTTGGCAGGTATTGGTGGACAAAGGTGTCTTAGTAGATGAAATTAAGCTTTATGGAGAGAGGGAGAATGATGAAGCGCTTGATGAATCGTTTTGCGAAGATAGCTTTTCAGAGCTTGAAGCTGTGATAACAAAGGTGAAGAGTATGCGATAATTATAATAGCTTCCTAAATACTTCACCCTTTCATTTGATTTCAGTACCAAACTAACTCAACAGTAAGGATTTATAACTCTAACTGAACAGTAAGATAATTATAATAGCTTAACTTTTTGGCTTCTGATTTCATTTCTAAATATCAAGAGGGTGAGCTTTGGCACAACATCAAATCTTGGAAACAACTTCTCCACTTGTGGGGGTAAGGTTGCTTACATATACCCTCTCTAAAATTTCCCCCCATACTAATTGCGGTATGAAACAGCAGAAAATATGAAGATATTTTCAATCTGTTAAGCTAATATAGGAACCTATTTTAGGGAAGGATCCAGGGAGAGTGGATATTCTCTGTTTATTCATCCACAAATGATTGAATGGATGAGATCCACTCCTCTGTCCTCCAATTTGTAACATGGGATAAGCATAGTCCTACATACTTCTCCTGGTTCAATGCACATGCTTCAACGTGTTTGTTTGGCAGAAAAGGAAGGGAATGATAGACAACCAATAATTCGTTGCTGTCTGACTTATTATTATATTAAGGCCCTTAATTTAAGGGTATGTTTGGTTGTGAGGTGAAAGTGAGAAGATAGAAAGAGTTGTAAAAGATAGTAAGTTTGATGTATTGTTTAGTTTAAAAGAAAAAGAAGATAATTAAAAGACCAATATTTTGTCCCTTTATTTGGTTGAATAGAAAGTGCCAGTAAGGGTTCAGTTGGTAAGAAGTTGACTCACCCTGCAGGGGTGTGTGTTCAACTCCCGCTGCCAACGTGAGAACCTCATTGGTGGGTGAGCTGTAAGTACCTCTGTTAGTGCTCATGACTCATGAGCCTTGAGGTCTGCCTTGACCCATGTGAGCTCCCGGAGTCCAACCCACTTAGACTTTTAACTACAAAAAAAGAAAATGAGAAAAGACAACAATTCATTTAAGCTAAAAAACCAATGTACAATTTTATATTGCTTGAACTTCATTTCCTATTTACCACCTTTCTAAAAGTCTCAAAAGAAGTAAGTCAGTTGTGCCTGGCATGTTTTTCCATTTTCTGGTTATATATATGATCTAGCCTTCTGCTGGGTAGTACGTTTACTAGTTCTAAAAACTATTTATTGATAAAATATTTGGGGCACAGAAGTCCTCATTTTTTTATAGTATTGATATTCAAATATTTTTCTTTAGTCATTTGGTGGTTTTTTTTTCTATTGCTTTACATTTATTTACTTTCCTCTTGTTTGGAAACAGATTTTCTCTCAACGCCAATCTTTAATAAAATTCCCGGTCATTCGTGCTGGAAAGGGTTCGAGAGTGAGTTATTGCTTGGCTTGCCTAATCTCACTTGTGGAGCAGGTATTTGGTTTCTTACAAACTCAGTGTCTATACTATGTTTTGATACTATAGTTATTCGTGTTAATACTATAGTTTTTCCTGTTTTATTTATGTTACAGACACGATATTTGAAGCTTCAAAAATGGCCTGTCGAGTGGGGTTGGTGCAGAGATCTTCAATCATTTATTTTTGTTTTTCCGAGGCATAACAGGTGCTTGATTTTCACTTAAGTTTATCTTTTTCAGTCCATGTTTTCTGTGTGTTATATAGTCCATGATGTTGGCATTGAATTGAACTTCAATGCAGGATAGTACTGGAACGCCCTGAATATGGTTACGCAACCTACTTCTTTGAACTGGTAGCATCCTTACCTGTGGAATGGCAGATCAAGCGGTTGGTGATTGCAATGAAGCTGACTACCTGTAGCAGGATTTCTATTATTGAGAACAAAGAATTATCGGTTGGAGAAGATTTGGCTGAAGGTGAGGCGAAGGTATTAATGGAATATGGCTGGACCCCAAACACTGGCCTGGGAACCATGCTTAATTACCGTGATAGAGTTGTGCATGATAGGAAGAATGTGGACACTTCAGAGTGGCGAACTAAAATAGGGAAGTTGCTGATAGATGGTTATGTTGGTGGAGCCATAGTGATGTCCAGCATCCCAAAAAGAGTTGCAGATTACAGGTGTGATCAAATTCCCAACACAGACTCTATTATTCCGCGGTGACTGATTAGAGGATAGCTTGTGTAGAAACGGTTTTCTTATGTAAATGTAAATTTAGTTACGTTTTTCAGTCTGAGACCTGGCTTTGATTGTGCGGTTCAATGTAAAACTTCAAGTATTTAATAATTTATCACAAACGATAACATAGTCTCCGAAGGAATATAGTGTTGGACCAAATAGGGGCCTGGAACCATGCCTTACCCTTGACAATTAGAATTCAGAGTTGGTTTTTTACCATGTTTATTTTTCTTTTAAATGGCATTGCCATGCAATTTTTATCGGGACCAAATTCATATTTTAGCATTTTAGTCTTTGGTGTTTGGGGTTGGTGACACCGCCCAAATACTTGTAATTGATTGGCGCTGCATTTTGTCGTCCCTTTTGGTGTGGAGGGCAAGGGGAAAGAGAAAAATGGTAGGGGTGAGAGATGATCTTTAAATTTAATTTCACTTCAGATAAGTGTGTATGGACATCTGGATTTTGATCCAAGATAGTATTGCTTTAAAAATGATCATTTTTTTAAAAAATGCGTCTATTTTTTTATTTTTAACAAAGTTTACGATGTAGACATTGGCTTTTACAGAAGGAAAATGATTTAATTTAATAGTCACTTTATTTCCCTGTTCAAAACAAAGACTTAGTGATGCATAGTTTCTTAACATAATTAGAGGTAAGGCTCAGATTTCTATCTGAGGTCTCATTGAGCCCCCTTCCGCCCCTCTATTTAGACTCTTTCTTCATCAGCTCCACCCTCTTGCAATTTTCAACTAGAACTTCGAAGGGTGTCATGGACTCCTTGATCTCACATCTTAGACCTTGGTCAAACCTCTCACACATATACTTCTCATCCACGTGATCGTCGAAATAGCGAAAATGCTTGGCCAAGGACTCAATCTTGTCTGCGCATTCAGCAGATTCATTATAGGATTCAATTTAGTATTATAACTGAAATAGTAAATGAAACAGTAAAATTCATTACTGTCCCTGTGTTTCCTCTTATAGACTCTTAAAACTATCAATTCCCTTGAAACAACCTGAGAAATTGGGTCTCTTTCTCGTCCATAGTGCTCTTTGTAAAGTACTTGTCTCGGAACTTCTGCCTAAAGGCGTCCCATGTCAACTCTTCGTTGTTGACTTCCTTTGTTCCTCGAGCTCCCCTCCACCAACACTCGACCTCGCCAATCAGCATGTAGGTGGCATACCCCACCTTGGTGTTTTCTGCACATTGAAAAAACTTGAAAATCTTCTCCATCTCTTGGAGCCAAAAAGTCTGCATCATATGGATCGTATAAAACCCTTAGATTGAAGGTCTTTCTAACTGCTTCTTTATTTTGACTAACTCCGGTGGAGACATTCTATACGGAGAATTGGAGGCGGGTCCCATTCCAGGCGTGATCTCAATAGAGAATTCAAATTTAAACGAACTAGTAAGATACCGTGCCTCCGCACGGGTACCCGTTGGTGTGAATGATTTATTTTAGTTAATTTTTTTATTCGTATGTGACTTTATTTTTATGTTTTTATTCAATATTATTGTAGAATTAAAGTGATGTGATATTCTAAATAGTATAGATGTTTTAGTAAGAACATTTTTTTATAAATAACAATTTGTGCGTGTATCAAAGTTAGTTTAATCAGTAACAACTTATAACATGCATTTTAGTTGATGATAGTCAATGCCCACTTCTCCCATGCATTTTAGTTGATGATAGTCATTGACAACTTATCTCGTGTATTTAAGTAACTTTTGAAATTTTTGTCAATGTCCGTTTTTCCCATGCATTTCAGTTATTTAGAAAATTTTAAACAATTCACAATTATCCCATGCATTTTAGATGATGAAGATTCAATGTCATTGTAAAATTGAAATGAGGTGGTATTATAAATAGTATAAACGCTTTATCATGAACAATTTTGATAAGTGACATTTTCTCATGTGTATCAAAGTTAGATTAGTCGTTGACAACTTATCGCGTTTACTTGAGTTAATTATGAAAATTTATTAGTGAAAAATTGTCAAGTGTGTGATAGTTTAATTTAGGCTTAATAGCAGTTTTCGCTCCCTAACTTTCACGAAGTTACGATTTTGGCTCCTTAAGAAAAAAAACTATAAAACCGCCCCCTAAATTTTGCAACCTGTAGCAGTTTTGACCCCCCAAGACCAATTTTTGGTGAAAAAAAATAAAAAAAATAACACATGGCACCTACTTAGGGTGCCACGTTAGCGTAGACCGAGTCAAAATTGGTCTTGGGGGCCAAAACTGCCACAAATGCAAAAATTAGGGGGCAATTTTGTAGTTTTTTTCTTCTTAGGGGGCTAAAACTGCTATTAAACCTTTAATTTAATCAATGTCAACTTCTCATATGCAATTTGGTTATTTCTGAAATTTTAGTCAATGGTCACTTATCCCATGTATTTTAATTGATGAATGTTCAATATCATTGTAGAAGTGAAGTGAGGTGATATTCTAAAGAGTATAAACGATTTAGAAGGAACAATATTTTATAAATGAAAACTTGCCTCTTGTATCAAAGTTAGTTTAGTCAGTGACAACTTATCTCGTGCATTTGAGTTGCTTCTGAAATTTTAGTCAATGTCCGCTTCTTCTGTGCATTTTATTTATTTACGATATTTTATACAATTCCACTTTTCCCGTGCATATTAGTTGGTGTCTGTTCAATATTATTGTAGAATTGAAGCAAGGTAATAGTCTAAATAGTATAAACGTTCTATGAGGAACAAATTTTTATAAATGACAACTTGTGCCATGTATCAAATTTAGCTTAGTAGCAATTTATCTTGTACATTTATGTTAATTTTGAAATTTTAGTCAATGCCCACATCTCTAGTGCATTTTATATATTTACAAATTTTTAGACAATTGCCACTTATCGCGTGCATTTTAGTTGATGAGAGTCCAATATAGCTGTAGAATTTAAGTTATGTGATATTCTAAATACTATAAACGTTTTTGTAAGAACAATTTTTTTTAAATAACAACTTGTCCAATGTATCAAAGTTAGTTAATCAGTGTCAATTTATCTTGTGCATTTGAATTACTTTTAAATTTTATGCACACTTCTTCTATGCATTTTAGTTATTTAATTTTTTTTAGACAAAGTCCACTTATCCTATACATTTTAGTTGATGAAGATTCAAATAAAATATGTTTATACTATTTATAGATATATTTTTTAGATGGATTATTTTTTAGAGATTAATTATTTATAGATAGATAAAAGGCCACACATTTATATTTATTTAGTAAAAAAAAAAACACACACATCATTTATTTACATTATTTTTTTGACAAATTTATTTACATTATTTCTGTTATAAATGTTTTTGATACTACATTCTCTCTCGCCGTTAACAGATCCAAGGGGATTTATTTTTTCTTCTCTTATTATTAACACAAACAATATTTATTTTGTTTCTTCACCAATCTTTTTCTTTCTCTTCACCAAAGGGCTCTTTTCCCTTCTAACAAAACCTAGCCGTCGCATAAAATCTTCGGTGATGTTCCGCCCACCACTTGCACAATCGGACTTTCCATCATCACCACTACCCTCCTCTTCTCCCTCTATCTTTTTCATTAAATTTATTTCAAGAACAGAAAGATTTTTAACATCACAAATTTCGTCTTTTATTTTAGATCTTGACCACCATAGACCATCTTTTGAATAAACAACAAAATACAAAAAAAAATAAAAAATCAAGATCATAATTTCTTCACCGCTAACCACGGGCCGGAAACTACAACCACCATGCCGGAAAACTCACTGCTCTGTTTTTTATTTTCTTCCGTATCTTGTGTGTTTTGTCCAGATCTAGGTTATTGTTACATTTAGATAGATATGAGTAAATTGAATTCCTCTCCCCTGCTTGAATTACACTCCTCTCCCTTCTTATCTTAAAATATATACTTCACTCCTTTGAAAAATAAAAGTTATACTCCTCTCCTCTATAAGATGTTTGAATTACAGGCTCTCCTTTAATAATTAAATATGCACTACACTTTAATCTATTTTAACATAATATTTTTTTAATGATATATACTAATTTTGAACCACCATTTAAGAAAAATAATTTCATTTCTTTATAGTTTAAATGCCAATGATTATTAAAGTTAAATATTTTGCTATTAATTTTATAATTTAGAGTATCAAATTAACTTTCGTGGCTATATTTCCACTTAATAAAATAATAATTAATAATGTCCACTGTTTAAAGAAAAGAAATATTAAGCCGTTCCAAACTATAGGGGCATAATATTATTGCGTCAAGCTAATGGGTTGCTGAAGTCATTATGAATATAGATGCTTGGCATAGTTGGGATATTAATTTTTCATAATGATGCATTTGCACTTTCAATTTTGTCTTAAAAAATGTTTCTCTTTATTAGGTAAGTCACCACATTTGATTTGTATTGATAGTAAGCAAAAAGTCAGTAGATTCATCTCTTCTAGCTACCAACTCAACTCATATCAACTAAATTTGAAAGTTACTTTTAAAAGTTGGCAGCATAAATTTGAAAGTGACTTTTAATAGTGTAATTTTCCCATTTTGGTATAGTAACTTTCGAAAACATAATTTGCATGTTCTTATGTTCACTCCAATAAAAGGTGCTGCAAGATACAAACGTTATGGACGTTATGATCCATTAACAATTAATCATGGTTTAAAAGTTCGATTCTCTTCGGTGTCAATTTTGGTAAGCAAGTTTGACTTCTTCAAAAAACAATTAATAATATTTTAACAAGTCCTCACAAAATTAACCACTCAAATAAATACAAGATCCTTCTTGGAAGCATATGCAACAATACTTTAACAATTGGGAGGAAAGCATAACTAAATAATGGCTTAAATATGTCTTTCATCCCTGCAAATATATGTTATTTGAATTTTCGTTCCTGGAGTTACTAATCCTTTCAATCTGCCATTGCAAAATTTAATCATTTGACTTTTGGTCCTAATTAGGTTTTTTTGCTGAGGTGGACTGTCATTAGCGACATGGTGTCCATGTGGCAAGTGATGATTGGACGAGGTGGTTGGCTTAAATAGGTCTTTCGTCCCTGCAAATATAGACCATTTGAATTTTCGTCCCTGAAGTTACTAATCAGATGTAATTAGGACCATTTTTCAAATGATTAATATTTGCAATGACAAAATGGAAGGATTAGTAACTTCAGGGACGAAAATTCAAATGACCTATATTTGCAAGGACGAAAGACCTATTTAAACCTTAAATAATTAACGTGCCCATAAATATGCTTGTGTACATTGTTAGTACTTTGATGCTTTCTTTCTAATATCACAACCAAAACTTTTAAACAATAGAACAAAACCTCCCTAAAATAGAAAGCTTCATTAAAAAATATTTTTGCAATATTAGGGATAATGACAATACCACACATTACTTACTAGCCAGAAATGTAACACCTAGAAAAAATAAACATGTTAAGAAATAGAAATGCATACTCTTCAAACCTTAGTTCTTAACAATTCAACAATATCCAAATGTCAAACAACACTCTAACCTAAAGCAAGTTTATTTACCACTGCAGTGATTATTATTATTATTTTTTAAAATAAAGTTTGAAAATCTAAATTAAATGACAAATAACCACTTCAATTCTTGTTCTAGAGGGTTAGCACAAAAATATTTTCCTCCATCTATGTACATTTTTTACTTGTTGCGTCTTCTTCATGTCACATCGCTCATCCATGTTTGTCGACGAGACTGCTAAAACAACTGCTTCGTCACCAAACTTTATTGAATATCATCAAATGCTTTTGTGGCTATATTTCCACTTAATAAAAGCTAGTTTCTTTCAAAACAGAATGAAATACTCAAATTGACCAATTTTCAAACTATGAAGAAAATCTTTAATTTCACGTAATGTGTAATTTTTTGTACGTGATTTGTACTTCTATATGCAATGGAAAATGTTTAATCATATAAGATAATGATTAGTTTTAGCTAATTTAAAAAAAAGAGAGAATTGGTTACACATAATAACATGTTTTCAGTGAATTCAAGTTATACTACCAAAAAATCAATTCAAGTTAACAAGTGTCATGAAATGTTCCCATCTTAAAATTTTGGCGTTCGGTTCTTAAACACAAAAAATGAAGAACCAAAATAACAAAATCTGGGTTTCTGAGTTCTTTATTAAGATCTGAATTTATTTATAAAGATGAAACATTTTAGAATGTAAAGGATCAAAATGAGAAAAATAAATACATAACTAAATCATTATCTGAAATTTAAGAGATCATGAGAGCAATTAATTTTGCCTTTAATATAATTTTCTTGGATGCAACTTCTTATGATTTTTTTTCTGTTGTTACAATACCCTAGTTTTAACGGAGAAGACATGAATTTTATTGTGTTCACGTACGTGACTAGTTTGTGAACTATGATCGGTGGTACATTTTTTTTTAGGGAATGATCGGTGGTAGATAAACTTTCATGATGAATGTGAAGACGGTTCGTGATTAGCAAAATTGATGAGAAAAATTTCACATTTGTGGATGCTAGCAAGGCCATGAAATGTTAATATAATAACCTTAATTGACTTGAAAGTTTAACTAATGTGAGACTTTTTTTCCTTCTATATATATACTGACACAACTAAGAAATGTTAATCCGTTCCAAATTATAGGGGCTGCATATTATTGCGTTATTACGTCAAGCTAATGTGTTGCTGAAGTCATTATCAACATCAAGAAAAAGAAGTCATTATCGATCAACATTACATACTACGTATGTTTTCAGAAGTCACTCATTTCAGCCATTGCAGCCAATAGCCATTCGACTTTTGTAACGTTATTGTGTGAACCTATAACATCATTAACTAATTCACAAATCATAAGCCATGTGTCAAGTTAACATCAATCAAATCTAGACAATTTTTTTAAAAAAATAACAATACTATATCCATGAAATTAAAACGAGAAAAAGAACTACATATATTAATCTGTTTTCATGAACTTTTTTTTGGAATACCTTTATGAACTATATTATCCTATTCAATTATGATAACGACTAATTTTGAATCAAACCATTCATTATGTCTTTGTAGATGTGGAACATTTCAAGGCGATGTGGCATACGTTAGGATGTCTGTGTAGATGTCATGTCACAATTTCTTAATTTTCATTTTTTTTTACTGGATTATTTAACAAAGAAACTTTAAATTACTTAATGGCAAATGACAAAAAAATTCATTTATAACCATTATGTGCCCACCAAACATGTTATGTGTGCCTGTCTATATCTATGCAGATGTATATATGACTTATGAATATAGTCGTACTATGGTACAAAAAACAATTTATTTTCAAGTTCCCCATAGTTGATAAAAAGACATTTCATTAAGTAGTTTATATTATTTTATTATAATATATTGTAATATCATTTTTATTCTATGTAGTATAGGCTTTTAAGTTTTGAGTATAAAAAAGGTAGTATAAGATTTAAGAGAAGAGATAACATTGTTTCATTTTAAAATTTAGACAATGTTGGAAACCATAATTAAAGATTATAAGAAATAATAATAATAATAATAATAATAATAATAATAATAATAATAATAATAATAATAATAATAATCCTCTTCAAATAATAATAATTTCGTCAAAGGAAAACAAATCTAAGACGGTATTTTAATTTCTAATGAAGTGGTTGATGAAGCAAAGCGTATGCATAAGGAGTTGATTTTGTTCAAAGTAGATTTCAAAAAAGCGTACGATTCAGTCGACTACAAGTATCTGGATTCTGTAATGGCTAATGTGAACTTTCCAACAATTTGGCGGAAATGGATTTTTGAATGTGTTGGAACGGCAACAACGTCGGTTTTAGTGAATGGTTGTCCCACAGAAGAGTTTCCTATTGAGCGGGGTCTTCGTCAAGGAGACCCTTTGTCTCCATTCTTATTCCTTTTGGCTGCTGAAGGGTTCAATGTCCTTATGAATGCTGTGGTGGGGGCGGATTTGTTTAGAGGGTACGGTGTTGGGCAGCTTGGTGAGGTGCGACTGACACATCTTCAGTTTGCGGATGATACTATCATTATTGGTGAAAAGAGTTGGCAGAATGTGCGTACATTGCAAGCACTATTGCTTCTTTTGAGGAGATTTCGGGATGGAAAGTTAACTTCAACAAAAGCATGCTGACGGGTGTAAATATTTCTGAAACTTGGTTGTCAGAGGCGGCTTTGGTGATGAACTGTCGTCGGGGTTCTATCCCTTTTGTTTATCTGGGTTTGCCTATCGGTGGTGATTCTAGGAAACTTTCTTTTTGGAAACCTGTTGTTGATCGCATAGTCTCACGCCTGTCGTCGTGGAACCACAAGTTCCTCTCCTTTGGTGGCCGTCTGGTTCTTCTGAAATCTGTCATGTCGTCTCTTCCGGTTTACTTTCTTTCCTTTTTCAAAGTCCCTGCAGGTATAATTTCTTCTATCGAATCTATTTTTAAAAAGTTTTTTTTTTTTTTTTTTT
>Ga0315914_1007288_pt1 | contig 15369 bp, 8 predicted proteins | sample MpolenodulesMG_FD_203920 | JGI IMG/M metagenome (GOLD analysis project Ga0315914, IMG submission 203920) | Medicago polymorpha root nodule microbial communities from Los Angeles, California, United States - elongated nodules | ecosystem: Host-associated > Plants > Roots > Nodule | place: USA... | reverse complement strand
TTTAGTAAAATTAAGCAGAAAAATTAGGAGTGATTTGTTTATTTTGATGGAGCGATTTGTTTATTTTGATTTCCATAACAATTAATATTTTGTTTAAATTAAATAGGGTTAATATAGTAAAATTAAGCAAAGAAATTAGGGTAAATCTAGGGCAAAATATTGCTTACGGGTTAACTTTAAGTAATAAGAGAAAAAATAGGAGTGATTTGTTTTATTCAAAAAAACAGGAGGGATTTGTTTTGTTCAAAAGAATAGGAGCGACTTAGGAGTGAATTGTTGCTTTTAGGGGTAATACAGTAATATTAAGCATTAGGGTTAGGTTAAATTTAGGGCAACAATTAGCGTCCGGGTTAACTTTAATAAATAAGAGATTAAGATTAAGATGTATCCACCCAAACACATAATTCATGTTTCATTTGCTGCACTGTTTTGGAAGAAGCATGATAGGCATTTCATCTTGTTTAGATAATCTTTTTTATGACAGAGGGCGTAAGCCTAATTGTTGTACTTTTTGGATATTTCAAAAGTACTTGTCATTGTAAAATAAAGTATCTTTTCTTTGGCCTTTTTAATTGGAAGGTTTTTTAATTTAATTTTGGTGAAATCTTTTTTTTTTTAATGGCTCGATGAAATTTGACTTGCTAACTCATTTTTCATGTGCCCATGATTCTAGCTACTATTGTTTTATAACATGTTCCTTTTATTAGCATCTTTATTCCTTATAATTCTCCCACATTAATATTAGTATTTGTATAAATAAATTATATGTTGTATAATTATTGGAACGGTTATGCTACACGCTACTTAGCATATACAGTAGCAGTTTTAGTTTTTGAGTAATAGTCCTTGAAAACCTTCTAAAAAAGCTAGTAACAACTCACATTCACAAGACAATATTGTTTACATACTTTCTTTCGATGTTTACGTAGTGTCTGAGTTACCTTGTGCCTGTTTAATTCTTGTGTCCTGATAGCTTCGGTATGATTATCGTCGAGAAGAACCTGTTGTATTCAGGGGGAGTTGCGCAATCTCGCAGATAATTCCTTAGTCCAGTGACATAGTCACGCCTCAGGTTTTATTTCACATTTTATTGTTTTGCAGGTTAATCATATTTTCTGGTCATCCGCAACAACAAATAAATGACTAAGTTGATGTGGACAGGCAGGCAGTCAGGAAAACATGAAGATACAAAGCCATGCTTTTGGAATTTTAAAGCTGGCGTGAATTAACTCACGCGGCGTGACTTAAGTCACGCATGTGTAAAATTAAGCAACGTTTGTTTTACACCTGTGTTAGTTAACTAACGCAGGGGTATTTTGGTCAGTTTAGTTGAGTGGGAGCGAAACTTGTTGGGAGAAGAGTAGAAATCGACTTTTTTATGATCTATGATCCGACCTTTTTAACTAAATAGAGTTAACATTTCCTTGTTTATAAACAGTTACAATTTGGTCTTAACCTAGACTTGACATAGACTATGTCTTTGATCCCTGTGAATCGATCCGACCTACTCTCCCTCGTACTCAAAACAAACAAAATACACTATCTAAAACTATCTTCCACTAAGCAAAAAAGTATATAAAAAAAAAAAACCACCATCAAAATATATATTTTGATAAATCTGAGGGGCCTCACTGCAACTCAGGGGATTCGAAACGACCCGCAATACACATAAATCTCCTTTCTTTTCTTCCGATAAAATGGACGTAATATATCCTTTGTTATCTTTTTAAAAACACACTTTGATTATTAATCTTTGCAACATTACAGAAAGTTGTCATTCATGTAAAACGCGAGCTCAGTTGACTGGAGTATACCATTTGGTGTTTATTATGACATGTCAAAAATTGCTTATGGGAATGTGTTCTCTCCAATATAACTTCACTGTCTTTTTAGTTTTTAATTCATTCCCCTCTTGAAATAATTTCATCTAACTTAAATTAGGAAGGATGAATGTGATGAACCCTAACTATATCTTCCCCGATGGTAAATAATTATTTTGTCTAAGAAATTTTAAGATTTTAATTGCTAAATAGAATAACTTTGAACCAAAGGGAAGCAGCAAGCAACCCAACCTATACCATATATCTAAATGTTTTTGTAACGGAAGTTGTAAAAAATGTCAAGGTTGTATGTTCTAAGAAATAAAGGACGTGTTTGAAGAAAAATAAGCCTAAAACATTAATCTAATACAATAAAATATTATTACTAGACTCAAGCTTGGAAGAGAGTTTTTGAGTTTAAATTGCTGCAATGGACTAATGGTACTGGACTGGGGCAAAGGAGAACAAAAGGAAGTTGGGTTCAGGTGGAGCTGTTGCTGCGGTATCCCAAACAAAAAGGTCGTACACACATTTTGAACTGCTTTTCCCCAGTCCACATGGTATTGTAGCATGGTTGGTGGAAAACTGTCGGTGGACAACAATCACTATAATAAACGTGTTGATACTCTGCCACATTCCAAATTCGAATTCAGATGAAAAATGTTTAATCTATAACAATTTCAGCATTACTAGTTGATTAGGTTTTACGAACATTTAGTTTTTTTAAGTAATAATTTGTTTGTGATTAATCCAACTCAATCATACTTGCATGATCACAGTTATTTGGATCGGCGGATGCACTTGTAATGCATTTGAGGTTCAAGCACCCACAAGAAGAAGACATTTTTTTATTTATAGTGCTATTATGTAGTTTTCCAACCCCATAAAACTAATTAGGTCGACTAACTTATATTTATTCAGTCACCACAAACTAAACTTTTTTGTTTCCTACTTTTCACTACCCCATTTCTTTTTCTTAAATCTTTCTCAGCCATGAACTCGATTGCACAATCATATGTGAGACGAGTGACTTAATAAAACAACATAGTATTTGACAATAATAGCATGATATATAATTAAAAATGAAACAATATATCTATTTCTTTTAATGGATATATAAATAGTTATTTGAATCCTTCCCATTCTCAACTCAAAACAAAAATAAAAAAATGCAAAACATTTGAGCCAAATCAGGAGGTATTGAAGTACTAATGTTTATAGACATACTTACTTTGGTGCTTGTAAAATTGAATCAAATATGAAATTATAACAAACAAAAATAAATTAAAAATTACATTTACTTCAATTCTTCTTGCCTTCTTCTCCATCATTTTCCACGTAAGCCTTTTTCCTTCTATCAGCCCCCGCAAACAAACAAATCAAAAGAAAACACGTGGCATAAATCCCATTAATCTTCCAATTACTCTTCGGCGGTTGCCGCAACACCACCTTATGAAACACCGTTACGTAGTAATGAAGCCCAACGGAAAAGCCCACGAAAATCTGACCAAGGCCCAAAAACTTCGAGCCCAGCCCACATTCAGTGGAAAAGACAAGAACAAGGTACATGACAAGCAACAGTAGATAAAAAACGTAACCAAGAGTTTGAAGCACTTGAAAGCAGATATACGTGGATTGTGAAGTAGTGAACAGAAACTTCAATGGTTCAACTCCAGTGATTAACGTTGAGATGCAGAGAGTGGTGAAGTAGAGTGAGAGGTAAATTTGGATGAAGATTAAGATTTTTTGAAGTGAGAAATATGTTTTGATTTTGTTGCATAGGAGAGAGACTAATAGTAGAGGGATTAATACGAAAATAGAAGAAACTAAGGTGGCTATGGTTGGTGCATATTTTTTACCTACGTAGGGTTTGAATCCTTTTGTCATTTGGTAGTTGGCTTCTGTGATGTAAGCTTTTGAGGTTGTTGAGATTCTTTCGAGGTCTGGGAGTAGTGTGCGGTGAAATCTGTTTGGTAGATCTTTGAACTCTGAAAGTGAAACAAAATCATCATCTTCATCTTCCTCTTGTTCTTCGAATGTATGACTAAGTGGTGTTTGTTTCTTTGGTTTTTTGTTTGTCTCGTGAGTTTGTGTTTTTATTTGGTTTTTGTTGTTTTTGTCGGTGGTGGCTTTTGTAGTTTTGTTACTTGCTTTCACGAGATCTAATGTTTTTTTGGTTGATGTTGAGTTTAGCTTCTTGAACTTTGAGGTGGTGGTGGAATTCAGCTTCTTGAGGGTAGTGTTGGAAGGTGTGGGTTTGGATGATGCATTTTTGGAGCTAACATTGGTTTGGTTTTTGGAGGGATTAAGGTTACTGAATTTAACGGTTTTAGTGGAATTTTTATTGGTTTTTATGGTTTTGGTTTGGTTTTTGGAGGAATGAAGGTTATTAGATTTGATGGTTTTGGTTTGGTTTTTGGAGAAATTAAGGTTATTAGATTTGAGGGTTTTGGTTTGGTTTTTGGAGGAGGAACTATTGGGTTTGATTAGTTTGGTTTGATTTTTGGTAGATTGGGTGTTGGTTTTCTTCTCATTTTGGACCTCTTCTTCTAGCATTCTTCTTCTATGAATAGACAAGTGTGTGTTGCTCTGGAGTTGAGGTTCGGACCACCAAGAACAAGAGCAAAGAGAGGCAAAAAGAAAGAAAAGAAGAGAGAGTAGTAGTACCTTTCTATAACAGAAGTACATTAGATGAGCCATTGGCTTCGTGTAAGATCTAGGCTCCCAAAGATCTGGGGAAGGGAGAGGGTAATAGAGTAGTGAAGGATTTTATACTATGCAATTCATAGCATTTTTGTTTATGGGGCTAAGAAGTGAAACAAATTTTGAGTGGAAGTATGTGCTGCCAAAGTAGCAAGGAGCATGTGGTTGCATAAATGGGTACTTCCAAATATGTAGAGGAATATCAATACATTATTCATTTGAGTAAATATATAAAATTAAAAAAATGTTAAAAGTTCACTTAAGTACTGATATTGATATGCTATGAGGGGGAGCTGGATGGAAGATGATTGGAGTGAGACCTTATCACATGGTTTGCGGAGACCTTGTACCCCAATCAACTTTTGGGGACCCAAGTATTGCTGTTTTAAAGAGATGCTTTTCTAATAAAATCATATCATGTACTGAAACTTCTTCACTATGTGTGCCTTTTTCACACATGCCGTATGAAGAAATTAAATAAATCGAGCCATGCAAATTGATTTTAAATAATGCGGTGAAAATTAATGTCTAGATTGATATTGACATAATGCAATGGAATCCGATGCGATCTAATGAATGCACCGTGACAAAACTATGGAAAAAATGGTTTGAAGGTGAGAGAGACACTGATGGTTGAAAATTGTTGACTTCCTTACAAACAAACAAAGAAAGACTGACTTGGGTAAACAAATTGGCCAATAATTGTTTTACTATGTCTATTAAATTTAGAAATAATTTTATGTCTCAAGCAAAAAAATTCTCATAATTATATACAAAATTAATTCAAGTTCTTCTAATTTACATATTTTAAAGATTTTTTTATCATTTCGGAATTATTTATGGTTGGGTCACGAGTGGAACCCAGAGCACCACCCACATCTGAGCAAGAACAACCATACAAGTGAGAAACACACTGCACTCTTGCCCAAAACCTTAAGACAATGATTTTATGGGTCATCTCACTTATAAAGTGTTCAACTTCCACTTTTCTATCGTCACACTTGCACACAACAATGTACTCTTACATATTTTCAAAATATAAAAACTTATCAAATACAAATAAAATACACTTGATTAATAAAATGACAATAATATTTAGCTGTAATGAAAGTGAAAACATCTTGTATATATTGCAGTATTTATATTATTCAGTCTATGAATTCAGATTTTACTTTTCATTCATAAACACTAGCTATCATGGTATCAAAAATCTTACAGATGATTAAATAAAAGTTTACTAGTGTACTATCGGGACAACAAAACTTTCTCATCATTATCATGAGTTTCATAATATTCTTCTCCTGTGTCATGTTCCACCTTTAGTTGTTCCATTTCTGATTCAACTAATGCAACCATTGTTGCTCGCTCCTTGTCCCTCGGGTATGTGAAATAGAGAAATGAGTAAATGAAGACACATATTGCAATTGGAATTGCAATTGTACTATAAAGTGCCTTTGCAAGTGATGCAGCATTTTCCCTATCAGTTTCAACAGAATTTGAAGACCCTTTTGGAATTGGTTTATAACCATAAACATGTTGAGCTAAAATGCCAACAATTGGTGGAGCAAAAGAAGCCAACGTACTCTCAAAAGATCGATCCAAAGCATATATAGCCGTTCGCGATTTCTCAGGGACTATTTCTGCAAATATTGGATCATTAGTTGCTGGTGCACACCAGAAAGTGATTAATCCCAAAATGACTAAAACCAAACCATGTACGAAGGGCGTGGATGGATCATTAGGCAATAATAACAACAAAATTGCTGCTAAAGGAATGGTTGAACCCGCACTTATTTGTGCCAACATTATTCTTCCGGTGTTTGGTAACCGTTGAGACAAAAAATCCCCAAACCATCCTCCAAATAGACCACCAAATGAATTAGAAATTATAAATACTGTCCAAATAATTGCTGTTGTACCATGTGAGAAGCCTATTAGTTCTAACCAAAGAGTGAAAAATGATAAACTTGACCCTCGAAATGATCCAAATGCTCCCTGAGCTACAATTATCTGAAATGATGGAACTTTTATGACTGTTTTTGCTTCTGTTATTAGATCTTTCATTTCAGAATAAAAGGACTGGTTTGGAGTTTGATATGATGTAGTAATTTTGTTGTCTTTTGGAAAGTGTGGATCATTAGCGTAGATGCGTACTAATATACCAACTATAACACTAATCAATGCAACCAGATGAAAGGCTATTCTCCAACCAGATATACCAAAAATTGATGTGGAGGCTAATAGTACTGCAAAGAGAGAACCAATGATGCTTCCGAGGTTTCCTGTTAGATGAAGCCACCCAAAAGCTACACCACGGTTGCTATCAATTGTGGAGTCAGCAATTAGGGACTGGATTGCTGGAATAACTATGGCTAGTCCAATCCCATTGAAAGCTCTTGAAATCGCCACCTATTATGCAACAAGTACAAGTTCGAGTATAGTAAGTCCAACTCAGATGGTATAAGGTTGGAGAAACATTTGATACGTTGAAGGCGAATTCAAACCTACGTTGGAATAAAAAAAAAGTGCAAATGACTACTTTTAAAAAAAATCACTTTTTTTTCCCTATCTATACAATTACAATTAGAGCTAGATGAAATCATCAATTTAGTATCTACAAGTATCACTCTTTTTAATTTTGTCGGTAAAGTATATAAATGTAATAAATAATTTCTAAAGTATATAAAATTTGTTAATTTCTTGTACTATTAACATGTTATGGATTAAGTTAACTAATTTTCCTATATGTTTTGTATATTAACCCGACGTTCATAAAGAAAGGGTCCTTAGTATTGTTCGCAGCAAAGTCTTGCCAAACAATTCGTCTTAACAGAGATCATTAGCCACTTGATTCAATAACTTGTTTAATCTTCTTATATTTTGGCACTAAATCGACGAATTCCATATATTCATTGTTTTTAGAGATAATTACATTGACCTCCCCTGAGGTCATTTAAAATGTCACTCACACCCCTTATATCTTTTAATTTAACACTTACCTCCCCTTGTTTGACAATGAGTTAACCTGCCATTAGCAAGAAAAAAGAAACTACCGTTTTAACAAAATATAAAAAATCCTCATGTCTTTTCAAAGAAACAAAACTAAGAATTTGTGACAGTTTCTGTACAATAAGTATTTTGTATTCATTATCTGTTTTTTCTGTGATGTCCAGCCCAAACCTCAAATTTCCTTTACGACACATCCAAACTTTGCATCTCCTTATCCAAGTTTTTTCATTTGGGACCTACTTTAAGTAGAAAATGGATTTTGTTTCACCATGATTCTTGCTCTGCACATTGATAGGTGTTAATCTGTTAAGCTATATTTTTTAATAGGTACTAATGTGTAATGTGTTATGTTATCGAAGTAATTCAGGCAAATGATGTAGTCTATAATGGGAGTTGCTTCAGCTACGCAGCTCTCTTATTTAAAGATTAGATTGTTTGATAGAAAATGGTGTAAGTCGATAGGCTATTAATGGTGATTCAACAATGATGGATTATAAAAACAAAAATTAAAGGAAAATTGACGGGGTTAACCAAAAAGGGGTGTGTTTGTATATTTGATTAAAACTTCAGGGAGAGGTTAATGTATGTTTTAAAATTAGAGAGGTGTTTGTGTCATATGATTAGACCTAAGGGGAGGTGAGTGTAATTTTCCCTTGTTTTTATGCACTTAAGCGGCTAAATTGTAAATAAAATGATATTTTAATAAAATTAATTATGGTTTATTCTTTACAGTAAATTTTGTTTGAATAAGAAATGATCTAACTGTTAAGGAAAAAATCTATCTAAGTGTGAATTATATCAAAATTCATATTTATTTTTTTTGGAATATAAATACGAGTTGTTAAGGGACAATGAATTTTCACTATCAAGACAGTTGTAGAATAAAAAAGTGAAGTTATAAGAATCATTTTTCATTATGAAATGAAAAGAGACAAAGTAAATAATACTAAAAAAAGTCTAGTTGTCTTTGTTCTATAGATTAGTGATAACTTTTTATCACTCTTTGACAAAAACTCTGATCAATTATAAATGCACTGACCCATTATGTCCATAACCAAAGCAATCTTAAACAAGAAAAATGGAAAAGAGAAAAGCCAGAACCTGTAAGAAGGTGGAGGAGACAGCAACGAAGAACGTAGCAGCAGCCCAAAGAAAAGCACCAAGAGCAATGACATGTGCACGATTGTGTCGTGTGGCAAGGTAAGCAGCAAGAGGGTAACAGAATGCTTGAACCAGGGATCGGTAGAGAGTGAGAGAACCTAACGCAGTTGGGTCAGCGTTGAGTTCATCACCAATCTCTTTGTATACTCCTGGTAGCAATGACTCGTCAGCTCTCTCCATAATACCTGCTAAATTTACCAGCACCAATGTCACTGTCTCTGATTTCATCTTTGTCTTTGTTTTCTATGAATGATGAATAACTCTGTTTTGTTCTGTGTTTCAGCGTTGAGGATCCAAGAGTGAAGGTATTTGTTAAGTTTTGGAGGAGACTGAGAGATGGGGTTGACTGGAATGTGTGTGGGGATGGACATATGAGTAGAAGAAAGTTTTGGAGAGAAGAGAAGTGAAGATGCATTGATTGTTAAGACACTGTATGTGGCTCAAAAGTCCTTTTGGCCTACTATAAATCAGATATTTTCATATTATGATTTAACAAGCATTTACCTCCTCATTTTATTTATAATATTTGAATTTAATTAAATGCCATGGAAAAACTAAAATGTGAGAATAGACACAAGCAGAGCATTTCCTTTCACCCCTTTGCTAAGAAATTTTTATCTTACTAATGTTTTCTAACCAAGTATCTCATTCTTTTGGAGTAAACCATCAAAGTCGTCTTGCAATAACTATCATATTTGACCATTTTGCATAAATTAATAAAAATAATAAAATGAACTCATATGGTAAAAGGCCGCATAGACATTGAATATGCCGATTCATGATTTTGAACACGAATTCTTCACCTCTCTGAAACTAATGTGCGTTAGTTTCACCAATAGACTCTCCTAGAAACTAAAGAATCGTGTAATCCAACAACAAAAACACAATACAACTAAGAAGAAGAAATAGATTGCAATTAAGGGACATAAGGTGCTTAAAAAGAGAATATTATATCATTGGAAAAAATTACATATATTGTATTGTTGATGTCATTACTATAATGTTGGTGTTATTAGAAAAGGTAAACATGATTTATTAGAATTTAAGATAATCTGCCTGGTCACAGAAGGAAGGGTCAGTTTCTTTTCCTTTGACAAGGTTGAACTTCCTGCTCTACCATGAACGGTTGGGATCAATTATATATTTCCACTCTGGGCTGAGAGGGAAAAGAAACTTAGAATTGTAATGATAGTATAATAGTTTGTACGATCCAATAATGTGAAAGAAAGCTGTAGAAGTTGTGGTCATGATAACTTGCACTGCAAGTGATCACAAACTGGAGTTTGATTTTGGTCAAAGTGATTATTATTATTATTATTATTATTATAATTATAATGCAGGTGACTGTAATGTTGTTGAACATAGCAAGAAACTGAAGGCAGTGACTTAGCAATACATAAATGCCTCAGTTTATGATGTAATAGACGACAGAGAATAAAATTTTTATTTAGTTGGATGGGTGATGATCACTGGAGGATTTGTGATTAGAGTAATAAATAGTGTAATGCATGGGTTGTTAAATCCATTATTATAGTTTTTTTCTTTTCATTTCAATGACTGTTTGAATTGGTTTTGTGTAGTTTGTTTTGAAACACTCAAGTTCTTTTAAACGTTAATGGTGTTGTTTGTTTTATTATGAAGTTGGTAAGTTTTAGATTAATGAGGCGAGCTAGGTGCGGTCTTAATTTGCAATTTATATGATACTAGCGTCCGTGTTTGTCTGTCCGCTTTTTCTACTGCGCTAATGTATGTATAGACTTGACTATGATTGTTGTGAAAATATTTGTTTTGTTTTAAGTTTGCATGTAATTTATATATTTTTCATGAACCTACAATTAAAATAATATATTACAATTCTTTATATTTTCTTTGGGTTCATAACTAATTTATATATAGAAGAAAATAATATTAGAACAACCATTTATATATAGAATATTTTACATAACATTTGAAAGACTTTCTTAAAGAGTACAACTTTTACAAATTGAAAATTAAAATAAAAGGATGTAGTGATGACTACAACAACACCAAACAAAAACAATGAAGACCACAAATTTCTCGAGTGACTTAAAAAAACAAAAATGGTAACCATAATTTTCGGACTGTTCCAAATTGTGTTTCATAATAGTTGAGCATGTATATTCATCCCCGCACTACTTGGTCTTTTCATCCCACTGCGTGGCTTTGTTTCCATATTGTTTGCACCTTCTCTTGGTACTTTTGATCTATCTAGTGCCTTCTTTTTCAAGCTTGCTTATACTACTACTTCCCTCTTTGATTCAATATACTACTACTTCCCTCTTTGATTCAAAAAACCTAGCATTCATCAATAATACATAAATCAAAATATTCAAATATAGAGTTCAACATCAAAAGTGTAAGATGTGTTCACCATCTCAATTGACGCCACACTCTCAATATCCACAAAAGAAAGAGGAAAATAAAAGTGGTGGTTGAGAGTAGAGTTTAACAATAGTATTCAAACCTCTTCACCCCTACCCCTTCCATTGGCACAACCTTTCCCTTATTCCATCATTTTGTTCGACTTCGGTCAGGATATGTATTTAGACCGCCATTGGAGGGTGGCCTCTATCTCTCTCTCCACCCCATTTTCACATTGAACAAATACCAATAGGAAAACAAAATAGATGTAACATGTACAATAAATATAATTAGAAAATATTATGTACAATAAATATAATTAGAAAATATTAATAGAAAGAAGTTAAAGATTAAAATACAATATTATAACAATGAGAAAGAATTTAAAATAGTTGTAGTAACAAAATAAATTACAGTTTTAGTAAATCACTACAAAAATAGAGCAGTAGAGAACCCTTTATTTTCTTTCCTCACTAAATCAAGTTTTCATCCTTTTCCTTTTTGAATTAAAAAAAAAGGCTAAAGGGCACTTTTCACCCCTTAAGTCTTAAAAAGTTGCGATTTTGGCCCCCTATGAAAAAAATGACAAAAGTGACCCCTATATTTAGGAAAATATGCTCTTTTGACCCCCTAATATAAGGGAAATATGATTTTTGACCCCTTATCTTCTCAAAAAGTTGCGATTATGACCTCTTTTTTGAGACACGTGGCATCTTCTAAGTAATTTTGGGACAAAAGGGGCCAAAATTGTCATTTTTATAAATAGAGGGCCAAAATCGCAACATTTTAAAACAAATAGAACGACAATTGTGGAACTCCTCTTCCATCTTCGTCGTCTCTTGTTTTTTCAGATTTTTTTTGTCTTTGGAAAATATAATACAAATAGAATGACAACAATTCAGATAAATATCATCTAACAAACATATATTGAACATCCCCATCCATTAAATGTTGATGAAGGAAATGAAAGACTAATAAAGAAAATCTTTTTTGTAAAATATGTACCAGAAGATATAATCAAAACAATGACTCTCACTTTGATTCATGTATATACCTCAATCTTCCCAATATTATATTCTCTCTGATAATTTTTGTTTCATTTCTAGTTTGATATGGATTTTTTCTTCTTCGCCACCACTGTCTCCAAAGTATAGATATTTGAATGCTTTAATTAGACATTCATTGTTCTCTATTTTTTTTTGTACAAATCACATACATATTTATGTAAAGATACAAAATCAGGATATAGAACATACTCTAAAACAGCACAAAATATCAGGAAGAATATCAGGGCCATCAATCAACTCTTGCAAGAGGTAGGGAGCCCCTATGGATAAAAAAGTACACCGTCATTATTAAAAATAAAATTAACATAAGAACTCATCAAAGCATATATAACTTGCAGATACATACTCCAACTGTTGCACCTAGAGGATTAACCAAAAAAACACATTCATGATGGTAATATAATTTCTTCCTGAGGAATTCAAATGCATATAAGGAAAAAAAATATAAAATACGACATCTATGAAGCCACTTCTACTATATATGTGTCCACGGTAGTCTTAGTTCTTAAGTAATTGCATCCCTTTGGCTGTTCTTGTACAATCCGGCCATCAAGTAAGATCGTGCAACCGGCAAATGAGAGTGTATCGCAACATTAGAATGAAAACGTTAATTAAAATAGATTGAAAGTGAGAATGTAACATACAATCAAAATTCTGCTGAGTTTAACTAATGGAAAAATTTTCAAACAAATTGTAAAAACTTATAACCTCTCTCATGCTCCTTTCAATTATTTGTCTCTCTTGGAAAATTGCTCAATTCTAAGTGGGTTTGATTTATTAATTAGCAACAATGGCATTTTGAGTTTATGGTAAAATGGGAAGTAAAATATGCTACATCAAAACAATTTTTTGGGTTTATAAATGCTCTAGATAGATAATGATCTCATCTATGATATAAATTTAGATACCATTTTTTTGCAACGATGCTTTCTACTCACTTTGATCTTCACTATTCTTCAATGTTTTGATTTCCCTTGAAGCAATCTCTTTCCATTTCACCAATTTAATTTTGAAGTGATGTGAATAGGAAATAATGTTTTGGAGTAGATAATGGGAGGAAAAGATAGAAGCAATATTTAGTACACTTTCTTGTACCACCCGCAAGTTTGGGATAGTAAATTTAATGAAAAGTTAAAGTTGAATAAAAAACTGTGTTAAGAGGGGATTTTTTGGAAGTTGATATGAATGTGTGCTCTCTTTGATTCATTAAAAATAACTGTTGTCTTTGATTAAAAAAAACTGCTGCCTTTTCATTTAAAAAAACTGTCAAAATTGGAAGTTACATAATGGGTGGAAGTTAGAGGATAAAATTGGAATGTAAAATAGGTTACACCAAACCAAAAAGTAGTGCCTTTATTAATAGGTATAAATTATCGCATTTCCTTTCTTTCTCGTTGTTTTTCACTCACTTTTTCTGTTCTTTCTAAAAGCGTGACTTTTCTTTCGAGCAAGTGAACATATAACCTTAGAGTTTTGCTTAAAAATAATGAGATTAGATTAGCACCTTAAAACCTAGGATCCTGGTGATGAGCGTAACTAACAAAATAAAAGAAGGCATTATTGTCTTCTGATTTTCCATATTCCCTTGAGTAATGGTGATAGCTTTTGGTCATTTGACAACACATCGGATGTGTTACACTTTGATTTTCCAATACGACCAACCGCATTGGAGAAGACCTCTATCAAAATTTCATTTTTGGCGACCAGGACTTTGGTAAATGCATTATTTCCATCATCCATCACATTATTTTGATTTATCCTATTTATTGGAAATTAAACATAAAGTAATAAAATACTTCTAAAATATAAATAGAACTATTAATTTATTTAATAAAACATAACAACAAAATAGGTAAATAAATGCGTTATCAAAAAACAACAGAACATAAACAACATTAAGACATGGAGTACCCTAGCATGTAAGAAAATCTTTCTTGGATGGTCATATTTTAACATGAATCATGTTAACTGATGATTTGGACGCGAGTTAAGGAAAACAAAAGTAAAAAAATTTACTTTGAAAATAGTTTTTTTTTTTTGGGGGGGTTAACAGGCTCTTAACCCCCTGTCATTTGGGGATCTTTTGGTTTACCCCTATGGAAAAAAAAACTTGGAGATTCCCCCTGTAAATTGAAGATTCTTTGGTTTTGAACGCTCAATCCATCTGACTGTGCAGAAACATTGATGTGGCGTGCTGACTGGATAAAATCGCATATTTGACACGTTGAGTTGGAATTTTATAATTTTTTTCCAAAAAAAAATTTTGACAATTTTTTTTCTATTTTTATTTATTCCATTTAAAAATAAAATTAAATCAACTCCCTCTTCTTCTCTTCATCGTATCCTTCTTTTTCCTCTTCTTTTCAACAACTTCCCTCTTCTTCTTATCACAACGTCAACAACACAACAATCCACAACAACACATTGTCATCATCTTCCCACACAAATGCAAGTTCATAATCATCTTCCCAACACAAGCTCTCTCTCTCCGAATTTTTGCTATACTTTTCATGGGTTTTAATGGATTCAAATTTTTTGCAAGTTCAGGAACACAAGCGCACAAGAAAAGAAAAGGATTCAGATTCGGATTTTTTTTTCTCTGTTTATGGGTTTGAATCTGATTCGGATTTGGGGTTTCGGATTCGGATTCGGAATCAGATTCTGGGTTTGAATCTAGATAGAGAGAAGAAGAAGAAGAAGGGGAGAGTGTGGTGTTTTCTGGACAAAAAAAAATTGAGTTTGTCTGTTGTTGATGAAGATGTTGAATGGGAGAGGGTTTCTGAAAAATTGTTGTTGATTTTTTTTGAATAAAAAATGAGTAAATAGGCGATACCCTCCTGAAATTGTAAGTTTCGTCAATTACTTCCCTGAAATTAACAAAACATCAATTACCCCCCTGAAATTGCACAACGTTAATCAATTTACCCCCTCCGACAAATTTTTCTGTTAGTGAACATGACGTTTTGCAAATACCCCCCTTGAAGTTTTGCACTTATGTGCAAAATGCCCACCGAACTTGAAAATTTATATTTTTTTATGTGTGATGAGAACTATTGTTGTTCTTTTTTATTTATTTATTTAGGGGGAAATAGGATAGAACGGTAACATAGTGATTTCCTTGATGGTTGATTTATTAAATTTAATATGGAGAAGTGAATGAATGATACCATCTTAAAAATATGAACTAATTTGAGGTTTGGTCTTTTCTTTTTCACATTGCATGTCAT
>Ga0315914_1007284_pt1 | contig 15376 bp, 7 predicted proteins | sample MpolenodulesMG_FD_203920 | JGI IMG/M metagenome (GOLD analysis project Ga0315914, IMG submission 203920) | Medicago polymorpha root nodule microbial communities from Los Angeles, California, United States - elongated nodules | ecosystem: Host-associated > Plants > Roots > Nodule | place: USA... | reverse complement strand
ATGTTCATCTCCAAACTGCAAATTGACTCATAAGGTTTTGTATATATATGGGGTCCAACGAATTGAATGTGGTCGCTACATTTGCTGATCTGCAAAATAAATAGAGTTTAATTGATTTTTTGTGCAGGAAAAAAACAAAAAAACGAAAAGGAAAAAAAAAAAGTCAGTCCCGCCAATTGGAATGGCGGGAACGAAAAAAAATAAAAAATAAAAAACGTCACATTGTGTCAGCCTGTGACCGGCTGACACGTGTTAGGCAGGAGCTTATTCCTGCCATTTGAAACGGCGGGAATGAGGAAAACGACAAAAAAAATCCCAAAAAATGAAAGTGGGTCATTTTGGAATTTTTTTTTCAAAGGGGGTCAGACTTGAATTTTTTTTTGACATTAGGGTCAGAAAAAAAATTCACAAAGATAATGTTGGGGTCCACCAAGTCGATAAAAGCGATTGATAACAATGTGATGCATGGTCTTGCGAAAAAAAAATTTGATGCATGTTTTATTATGTCTTTTTTTTTTTACAACATAAATATTAGTCTCGTTATTTTATTTATTGAAGAAGTAGTTTCGTTATATTGAATCTAATTTTTCCCTATAAAATTGACTTGTAATATAAAGAATGTCACTATTTATAAATTATATGTCCATTTTTATTGTGAAATTGGAGTTTTTATAAATACAATACCAAGGAAAGGGGCGAGAGTCTTTAAATCTAAATTTAGAAAGAAAAAAAATTGTATCGTTAATGATAAATTAATACATAAAAATATCCACAGAAAATTGATAGTTACCTTTGAAGTTTCCTCTTTTTTTTTATTATGATTTATTTGGACTTAGAATTTTTAACACCGCTATAATTTTAGGTTTAATTCAAGTTTAAAATCTCTAGTTAGATTAAAAGAGATTCCAACCATTTCAATCAAGTGTTTTTGGGACAAATTGAAACTAAGTTGTACATTTAATCATTGTTTTTGTTTGCATTGAAAATATATTATAAGCAAAATTTCTATTTTGCATACATTGAATAAATTATATATTTAATCTGTAATAAAGACTAGATACATTAGGGCTTTTAGCCCTCTTTTTTCAAAAAAAAAAAAAAGATTAGATACATTAATTATTCAATATATCTAAAAAATAAAGTTTTACTTATAATAATAACCGGATTGATCAGTTTTCAACAATCCACAATCTTACTTAACGGCTAACGGTCTTTAGAGTTGTTAAGAAATCTACAACTAAGGAACATGATTTCTTCATTGACGTGTAATCATTTGAAATTAGGGGGAGGACTTATTAAAAAAAATTAAGTTTGGATAACAAATACCATTTCTGCTGACTAACGTGCTCTCGATTCCGTCTTTTTTTTTTTTTTTGTCCTGCTATTGCACTATTGTGTACATATATTTTACTATATTTCTGTGTAATTTTGATTACGATATACTTTCATACACTTATCATGAAGGCAATGTATACAGTGTCTCCTCAATTCCGAGGTTCAAAGCTAATGCAAGATAATTTCTTCATTGCATCATTCCTGTCACATTCCCTGCATTTTTTTGTCCAAAAAAGGAAACTTTTAAGCCGTGGATCAATTGTGTTTAACTAACTTTGTGATTTCCTCCCCTAGTGAACAAAATTAAACTACACCATGTAATATGCTTGAGATAAGTGTCTCAAATTATAAATGGTTGGACTTTGAGTATGTCTTTGTCTATAGTTAAAGTAGTATGTATTTATCTATAATATAAAATATAAAATGAAAATATGAAATAAAAACTGTCAAAACAATATTTAAAAAATAGTTCAAAAAGATTTTTCAACAACTGAAAATATTACTAGGATGAGTCTGAGTCATTCTCTTGAAGATATTTCGTGACACCATTCAAAATTATGACAACAAACTATCAATCACGACGTCCTTGGGATACAACAGCACAACTGCAACTGTATAGTCATACTGCGATGTAGGATCCGTTCTTGAATATACCCTTAAATATGATGTTAAGACCACTCTAATATGATTACTACCACTCTAGTATGATTACTAAGATGACTATAATATGGTACTAGAAACATTGTAATATGATATTATGATCACTTCTTAACCGAAGTGATAATGATATTATGTCCACTCCTAAATCGAAGAGACAATGATATTATGACCACTTTATGACATTACTATGACCACTCCTAAACCAAATGGACAATGGTACTAAAATCACTTTAATATGGTATTGAGACCGCTCATGAACTGAAGGGACAACGTTTCTTTGAAGAGACTAAATTTTTTAGACGGGATAAAATTACTTTGAAGAGACTAAATTTCTCATAAGGGAAAAATTATCGAACGGACAACATAAAAATATGAAAAGTGATCCAGAAGTGCGTCGAACACAACAGGGAGAAGAGAGAAAAAGTTTTGTATAACCCAATAAAACTCTTTGTGTAAAGAAAAGGGAGGATGAAACACCACTTATATAATGTTGAAAACTAATAAGGCGTGTAAACTAAAAGATACGAGACGTTAATTTTTTTTTTTTCTCTTCAAATTATCCTCATAATACACTCTGCTATCCATAATAGGACTCTAGAGTTTTTATTTACAATTAAGAGGTCTATGTTATAAAAAAACACAATTAAAAGTTTGGATAATGAATACCCTTTCTGATGATTTTTTTTAGGACCTTTCCGATGATTTAGTCTTATATTTCTCTTAGCGGATATATTTTATTCCAAACCACTTATATATACGAACTTCGCTGTCTTCACTGACTTTCAACCAATAACCGATCATATATGGTGATAAGAACTATATTTCAAAATGTTTATTCTTAATAATTGGTTAAAACAATACGTAAGGAATTATCCAAAATTGAATTATTCAACCAATTGGTTTTTTTATACAAATATTCAACCAGTGATTAATTAGTAATACTACATATTGCATATATAATTCTATTATTGTACCTGTTTACTTTTAGTCAATGATGATTGAGCGCGGCCTAAACCTTGGATAGTGAAGATTATATAGTCTCCCTTTTTTAAATAAATAAAATAAAATTTGAGGCAAAATGTAAAAAAAATATCGTCTCCAATGTACTCTTACGTGATGAAATCATTATTTTTATTGGTTGGTCTTTCGTGCTGTCGTCACCCAATTGGGCGTGGAATTAAGTTATTGCAGAAAATGAGTAATGTATACTAGGGTATTGTTCTGAGTGAATTATTTTAGATATAATGACTGATGTCATATTTTTTTTAACGTCCGTTTGGTTCAACTGATGAAGAGAATGAGAGCGGATTTAATGGAGGGAAGGGAGATATATTAATTAAATAGATATTTAGTTTAAGATAGAGGAAGAGAGGGAAGTGGAGAAATTTTAATGAAATACATGTTTGATTTACAATGGAACGAAAGAGATTTTATAATCAAATTACTTGTATAACCCTCAATCTTAAAACAATCTCATGAATTTGAAATTATTCACTTCACCAAAAATTAAACATAAAAATTCAATCATAAAAAACTTCTAACAAAATATTAGGTATTCATAAATATTAGAGTAGTTCCAAACAAACCTAACACAATATTAAAATATTCATAAATAAATATTGATAGAATTTTTTATCCTTATAATCCATCTATTATTTACTAAATTAAATTCTATATAAATATGTAAAAGAATTTATTAAGAAATGTTTTAATATACATTCAGTTCAATTATCCAGGATTGCATGCGTCTGTTGTGCACAAATCTTGCGAACTCTAATGTAAAGTTCATCAAGAAACAATTAAATGAAGCTACTCATAGTTTATTCAGGGAGGCTCCATCCTTATCTAATTTCCATATTTTCTGTAACATTCCCGTAAAAAATATAATACAAGAAAAAAAAAGAATACGTTAACAGGAAAATAAAATCTCATCAAAAAAATACGTAATAGAAAAGAACCGGAAAAAAGGATAGCAACTTAGAAACAAAAGTGCATGCAATAAGCAATAGACAATATATTGAAACCGGAAAACACGTAATTCTTAAGTTTTTAGGAAGAACGATTTTGACATTTTAAAGTAAATATGAGGATAATTATGTGAATGTAATTAAAATTTTATTAACTCTTCTATCCTTCCATCCCCTCCCCTCCAAAAAGTGCTTTCCTCCGCGTTCAGAGCTTGATTTTTGAAGTTATGATTTAATTATATGGTCATGCGCACTTAAACACGAATTAGAGTACTCAATTGTACTTTCATACATTGTTATCATTTGTTATCATCAAAATCTTGGAGAAATTGTTCCAAAATTCACTTTGGTTCAACACACGGTACCGAGGGTTTCTTTTGGCTAAGGAGATAAAATTTCAAGAAGTTATTTGCCACAATCCTCTCCATTGTGTTCGTTTCCTAAGGCTTTGTTTGGATGCAAAGAAAGTTAAAGGAAAGATTGTCTAAGGAAAGAAAGAGAGTAGAAAGTAAGAAGATTGTTTTGGTTGTTTAGTACAAGAGAAAGTGGAATAGATAGTTGAAGGAAAGAAAGACCTAAATTTAGTAATTGACATAAATACCCTTAATCAAAAATAATATGTTAGTTTATATAAACTAATTGTCTATAGTTCATTGGAAAAATAAAATGTATCATAAAACAATTATATGTACTAACAAAATGTCAAGCGGTTAATTATTTAAAAAAAAAGTTAGCAGTGAATTGAAAAAATAAATAAAAAAGACAACAATTGGAGTAGTAAAATGAATAAAGAACAAATAATAAAAGTAAGGGCAATCTGGACATTTTAAACAAAACACTTGAATTCCTCGAGCATTCCGTGCATATGTGGGAGGAAAGATTTCCCGCATAAATTCTTTCTTTCCTTACATTTTTTAGAGACTTCCAAACCATAAAAAGTCATTCTTTCCCTCACCTTTCTCTCCTCATCACTTTCTTTCCTTTGAAACAAACATACCTAGATGAGCAACTATCACATTCTATAAATATGCTAAGTAAATTGAAGACATCAATGATCTTTTTAACTTTGACCAGCTAGCTTTTCATTGCTCACACCTTCCGATAAAGGATTAACTGCATATTTCCTAACTAAGCTTAATGCTTCTACTACCTTGAAGCTTGGTGCTTCTACTACCTTAAGAAATGATATAGTATAACATTATTTTTACTAAAATGCAGTGTCATTTTTTTCACATACATTTAATCTTTTGCCATATTCTCAATTTATTGTATATTTTTTTATAAACATTTCAACAAATATAGCGCTACATGACTGGATGTCTCAACAAATATTTTTTATTCCAATTTTTATGTTTCATAAGGTTTGGAAAAGTCAAACAAGCTATTGAATGCAAACATTTGACCATTTAAAAATATAGATTTAGCTAACAAGTATTCCAAGGTACTCTTTAAGCATTTTAAATTAAGTAATTATTATTATCTTGTCAAATAGTTTAATTTTCAATGTATCAAATACACAGTTTTCATAAAAAAATTACATTTTAAGGTCCTTAAAGAATTCCTTAAAAGCACTCGTTAAAATTTTCTTTAAAAGAATATTACGTGCTATTTCTTCTTTTTTTTGAATAATAAGTAGGAAAAACCTTAAAAGTTTGATAGTAAAAATATGGTTAAATATGTTTTTCTTCTCTATAATTTAGTGAATTTTGATTGTAGTCCATAAAAAATAAACTGCACGTTTTCATTCTCTAAAAAAACTTTGTTTAGTTTTTTTTTACTTAATAACCAATTTATGTTCGTTTCAATGTCAACATTGTGATCATTTTATGTTTAAAGCAAGGTTTTACAATTCGAGAGTTTATCTCAACTCGTTTTGCTTAGGTAAACTTGACTCGAGAACTCATACAAGTTTACCTAAAATTAAAATTATATAAAATTTATTATATGCATGGCATATATAAACTAATATAATATTGTAAACAAGTCAATAGTGCAAAGTATGACTTAATTACAAAGACAAATTATACCAAACTACCATAATAAAATGTTATGCTCAACTTAATATCAAAATACAAAAATTAACGCACAAAATCATAAGTTTCATAAGTCTCTAAGTTTAAGTCATCCAGAAAACCAACCAAAAAAGCAATTTCACAAATTTCTAAAGTTGTTAATAAAACTATCTAAAAAATAAACTAGTTACTTTCTTCAAAAGGTCAACAAGCACCACCACCGCAACCCTTTCCGACGTCGAAATCTGAATTTCCACTGTCGGAATCGCAAACCTAAGTGGTATGTGCTCCCCTGTTCATGCTTTGAGAACTCAGAGAAGAAAGAAAAAGAAACGTTTCATTTCAGGAACAATGTGTTACTGTAAAGGTAATTATTCAGTAAACGTTTCAGTCTTTGAGCTTGTAGAAAATGAATTGGGTTTTGAAAAAAATGGGCCCAAAAACAGGGCCTTTTTTATTTTATTTTTTAGATATAAACTCGTAAAACTCGATCGAGTTTACAAGAGTTTACAGAGTGTTAACTCGGTCAAACTCGCCAATTCTTCCGATTTTAGCAGAAATTGAGTTTACCTCCAAGTTAACAGGATTTTGGTACCTAAAAACTTAAGCACGGTAAACTCAGAGAGTTAACACTCGATTTGCGGAACATTGGTTTAAAGTGTGTCAAGAATTTTGTCCTTAATAAGAAATTTATTATATTTTTGTCCCTACCAACTAAGTTATCTTCACACAGACTCATGTTGTTTTTAAAATTAAAATTGTTTATTTATTAGTAACAATGGATTTTTTTTAAATTTATAAAATTATTTAACTACTTATTAAATTTTAATTATCTTTTTAATTTATTGCATTTAAAAATATTGAGAATAAATTTTAGATAAACATATGTAATTGTTTCATAAGGGTAATTTCAAGTCCCCGTGAGCATAGCTCAGTTGCCAGGGACATGCATTATTATATGCAGGGGCCGGAGTTTGAATCCCGGACACCCCACTTATTCACCTTGAAAAAGGTGAATTCTATCCACTTGGCTACTTGACAAAAAAAGAGTATTTCAAAATTTGAATATGTATTAATTTATCATGTCACTATCAAGTGTGTGTATCAAATACATGAAGCGGTATAATGATCGTAATGGTATGAGATTAAAAGGTGTGACCCAATTAGCATCTGGATCGTCCAACAACTAAGTCCATTAAGAATATGACATGAAGACCTAACAGATGAGCTAGATCCAAGTCCACCAAGGTAATCACCAAGCTTCACAACATAATGCAGAACATGATCTTGCCTCATGATCCACCTTAAGAGTACACTATGTTTCGGAACGACATGCAACACATGATAAGAACCTTTTAGGACGTCTTAAGAACCACCTCGTTTCTACCTTAGAAATAAATGGAGCGCCTGCACTCCACCGTCTTAAGTAAAACAAACTTTTTGATAGCTATCAACTTATTCCTACTTACAAGGATCAAATTTGAATTAGATAGGTGTCCTTCGTCTATCTCGAATTCAGTTACCTTAAACAAACTGAAATATCTCGTAACAAACTACACCAAATCGCAGGAGGAAAGATAAAAACACGATGTAGCATATCATCATAATACACCCGTATAAATAAGTAAATAACAGTCTCAACGTGTCTTTTACAGGAACACACCCCGCTGCTTTGAGAAGGAGCATATATCAATATAATCACATACGTGTTTGATTCGTGCATAATGAATATGTAAAAGGTGTTCAAGTTTCAAATAAGGGTTTCAAAGAAGGGTTATAATCTTCTTTTTTGAGGGAAGGGTTATAATCTTGTTGTTTCTAATGTCCACCAAGCGAAAAATATGGAAATAAATTCCCGACATTAAATGAAAGAGCTCTAATATATGTATCCACCAACCGTAAACTATGGAAATAATCGACTGCCACGAACGAACCAGATTTGTAATCAAAGAGGGTTTGATTTTTTCTCTTCTTTTGTTTGTTGATAAAATAATCGAAGAGGGGTTTGATTTTCTTCTTCTTCTTTTTTTTGTTGATAAAAGATGGTTTGAATTTGATTAATGTGTTTTTCATACATGTGTAAAATGTAAAGTTGTTTGGTGTCAAGGAAGGGTTGTAGTCCTCTAGTTGACATTGCCAATTTCTCACCAACCGCAAAATAGGGAAATATTATAAAAGGAACTATTTAGAACCCAAATATGGCAGGCACATATTCATTTTGGTCATTGAAATTTTAGTATCATTTTCATATAGGAGACAAATAATGCCTTCTATTATAATAAACCAGTGATTAATTTTATCTTGAGTATGATAATGTCACAAATTAATCTGGATTTAAAATGGGTCTTCACTCTTTTTTCTTTTACTAAAAGAAAAAGATATTTATTTATTACAATTGATAGAGTACTTCAACAACAAACACAAATTCAACATCACGAAAGCGAAATGGATGAATCTGAGAACAAATTCGCAACACCCAAGGTAATAGCATAAAATGGAAAAACACCAATAAATAATATGATTAAATTAAAGTTACGAAAGTACTCATGTTTCTGGATATGCGGCGTTGACACCCAATTCATTTATGAAATATGTAATTGATCGAAGTTGATCCGTCAATCTTAACCAAACAAACACTACAATAAAACAAGAAATCAATAACTTGTAACACCAACACGACGAATAAAATAACGTCACACTCAAATGATAAAAAAAAGACTGAAGAAAACTCTGATTTATGTAAAAATCACTTATTTAGAATTAAAGATGGTGAAAATGAAGCAAACCATTAGTCAAGAACCAGTATATTTCACCATCAATGCTTTGCATATTCTTTTTAAAAAACAACTTTTATGGCATTCCGTAAGACATAGCCCAATTTGCAATACTAATATTGTTATGCTGGACGCCACAATTAGGATTCAATGTGGGACCTAACAGTTATATATGTGAGCTTTGGTTGATGTTTGCCAATGCGTCTACAAACCAAATAAATTAAGGTGGAATGCTAAGATTGTTCTTTAGACATTTGCTAATGTACTAAACAAAGTAAATTTTTATTGAAAAAGTTGTATAATTGTTAAATTTGTAAAAGTATCAATTTATATTTCAAAGACAAAAATCCTTAAAAAATTTCTTATTTATTGCTCTTAAGATACTCGTTAACAAGAATCATGTATAAAGTGAAAATAAAAGTGGATAAAATGAGTCACAATTTTATGGATTAAAAAGAAAAGCTTTTATTAGTAATTAGTAAAAATGTTAAATCTCTCGAAAATAAGTCTCACGATATTATCCCGACAGTGTATTGCAAGAAGAAATAATCATGTGGGTCAACTCTTATGTTTTCCATCACCCCATGTATATTAATAAAAAACTAAATCTAACGGTTGCAAAGCTTTGAGAATCTTTCTTGATAAAAACCTTCGCTGTTAATAGCAATGCTGATGAAACTATGCATGCATGTTTCTTTCCTATACTTTTTTTTTTGGCTTTCGCACCGGTTTCCGACCCCCCAAAGGTGGTCTACTAATCCGGCTCGTGCGTAGAGGCATGCACACTGGCCAAGCGTTGTTTTTCCTGGGAATCGAACCTGGTATTCCCCGGGTACGTTCTTGGAAGGAGCTCCTTGCCACTGGAACCCCAACAACCTGGTTGTTTCTTTCCGATATTTTATGGACACAAACTTGCGCATGCCTCTATTATTTTTTTTTTTTTATTAATCCTCTTATTAATCATAGGAGAATGAGGTCATTGTAATATGGAGTTTAATGAGAAGTAAGTGAACTCTAACTAATAATTGTCTCATATTTAGGATTCAAACTCAGATTTTCTTAAATACAATTTATTTTAAAGTGAAGTCCATGTTTTGGTTACCTCTATTCATCATAATTTGAAAAGGAAAACTCATGTTTGTTTTTTTTATAAGCGAATACAAAGGGTACTGAAAACCAATTACAAAAAGGTAAAGAATTACACACTTTAAAGATATAGAATTGGTTTCGATTGCCAATCCGAAAAGATAAATTTTTTATTACAATCCTCCCTACATATGAATCAAGACCACGATAGACGTTTAATGTGGTTACCATCTCAAAAGGATTTGTCACTTTGCCGTCAATAATATAGTCTTTATAGTCCAACAAAATACACAATGTTGTTGTTAACCACACTGAGACGCATTTTCTCCTGTCTTGGCTTTGCAAATATTGTTAAAGAGAAAGAAAAAAAAATCAGTACCACTTCACTACTCAAGCCATCAAACTAAACACCCATATATTTGAAAATCACCTTACACATAAGTTTTAGGACATATCGCGAACAAATGAATTTCATTAAAACACCACACACAACATTATTGATGAAAACCCTTAAAAAAATGAAAATCCTTACTAAATAACTCTCGTCCACAATTCTACTTTTGTTGGAAGTACTTGTCTTGAAACAAATTCGATCAATTATGCACGGTTCCTGGTTGACGAGAAGTCACGGATGCCATTATTTGATTTCTGATCTCCAAGTGCAAATTTTGGTCATAATCGAACACTTATAGGAAAAGTCGGTTAAATTCATGTATGCATAGTTTAAGGTGCACACAAAGGGCATGTGTCACAAGCATAAGGATTGACTTTTATGCTTTGATATGTCGCTATTTCCGCATTGGGTAATGATGTTTAAACACAAAAAAGGAACATCAAATACATCACTTTGTTTTTGTGAGTATTTTTAAAGCATGGTGTCACTTACTAGTGTTAAAATAACTCAATTATTTTGCATTTATGCATATTTACCAAAGGCACAAAATGTCAATGCATGAAACTATATTTTTGAATTATCCCATCAAAAGAATAGTTACTGCATGAGTATCAAATTGGTTTTAAAGAAACGTTTAAAAATAGATTATTTAGGGTGATTTTTTTTAGATTTTTTGAAATAAAAATTTATTTATTTATTTATAAAAAAAACCACTTTTGTCACTTTTAAGTGTTTGTTTAGGATTTTTTTTTAAAATAGAAACATTTTATATAAAAAAAAACATTTTTGACTCTAAAATGAAAAGCTATTAGGGTTAGTTTTTCCAAAATATTTTTTTCAAGAACAAGAAGTTAACACATGAACTAGTCAAAAATCATTTTTTAAACAAAAAAATATTTTTATGGGTAGTAAACAAAGAAAATTAGTTTCAGGTTTTTTTTTAAATCTCTTTAACCTTATCTTATGGCATAAATTTTTAAGAAAAATTTAAAAATAATTATGACAAATTTAACTTTTTTTACTGATACAAAGTTTCAACCGCCGTTTAACAGTGACTAATCTATGTCCGAGAACTTGTTGGATACAAGATATGGGTTCTCACCTCTCAGCCAATTTTTCTCAAAATGCAAGAGGAACTCATGACAACAATTGCTTAAGAAGTCTAAATCTTTTACTGGGTTGAATCAATCCATTCTTGATAATTAGAATATATCTATTTATAAATTACTTTTTAACTTATTTTAATAATTAAGCTTTCCATGTCCTTGTGTTTGTAGTGTGGATCAGGACCAAAAAATTAATAAGAAAGAAATGAAGAGTCGTCTAATTTGTGAAGGGATTTGTCAAAGTTATACACAAGGGATATGGCATGGTGAAGTAGTAATAATGTCAAGAGTTTCCCAAAGAGAGAAAGTTAATGTCAAGTGTGGATCAGCACTATGTATATATTCGCATGATACCGGAAGACATGATCTCTGAAATTGGAGAAGATTCTTTTAAAAGAGTGCATGCATATGATACTTTATAACTATTTTTTATGAAAATATAAACTATTGAGTTAATCTGTAAATAATTGAGTGTCATTTTTTTTAATCTCTTGAAGTTTATGTCTAAATTGTTTATGTTTTTTTTTAATTCTCTTGAAGTTAATTTCTAAATTATTGAGTTTTTTTTAATCCATAAAAAACAAGCTAAAAAAAAAAGAGTTTTGAAATTGTGGTTCACAAATAATATGGAGAGTACTATCATTTGATAACTTTTGCAGGTATCATGTGACTGCATATGTTCATCCATTCAGACCGTCGTTTCTATGAGACAGCATCTTATGGTGATTTTGTGTATACGGAATGAACATGAGAAAACCAGTCGTAAGACGGTTAAAGAGAAAAGTCTATAAGCGAAAGGTCTACAACCTTTGGGCAAGAAAATCAAACTCATTCAAGAGCATCACAAAATTCGATACGTTAATTATTAAAATTTGATGAACATAGTGCTTTAACGTGTAAACTTTTTTAACTATTTTGATGCTTTCCTTAAATCATCATGTGAAATCGAGAGGAAATTATGTTTTAAGGAAAATTGAGTGGATGTTTTGGTTCTATCCTCACAACGTGTAAACTTTTTAACTATTTCGATTTCCATGATTTCCTTAAATCGATGTGAAATTGAGAGGAATTTTTTTTTTTTTTTACGGGAAAAAAAGTTACTATACGATGGAAAAAAAAAGTTGTTTTTCAGAGAGGAAAACATAACTGAATGAAGTAGTTAAATCATTCTATTGTCTGAATACTTTATGATGAAATAGAATAAATTTACTATTTTTTTCAGGCAAACAAATTTACTATTTCATTGTTTGGACTGGTGACGGAATAAAATAAGTTATAACTTTTTTGTTCCAATTTTGTCTTTGTCTAAAATACTATTATGGAGTATAAAACCAAAACTTTAAAAATACTATTATACAAAATTATAGACATATCTTCTATTAAAATTATTACAAAATATATAATTATTGTAATAATAAAAATTTGAAGTCTTACATTTTTTTAAACTATATTTGAATATAAATACTATAGGATGAACCAGAAATACCTGATATTCAATTATTATTAATAATTAATTATAGTAATAGGTACTCCATCCGTTTCAAATTATACGAGGTTTTAAACATTTCATACGCATTAAGAAACATAATTAATTTTTTTTTTATGAGAAAGTGATATTATTAGTTGTTTTTACAAAATTGTCCTTACTAAATAGTATGAGAATGATAAATTAAAGAATTGAATAAAGAGAGAGAAATAAATAGTTAAGAATGTAATAGAAAAAGTAACATTAATATTTCATTGGTATGGTAAAACAACATATAATTTAGAACAAATTTGTTTTTTTAAAGACGACTTATAATTTAGAATGGATGGAGTATTAAAAAATGCTTCAAGCTTTGTTTTTGTAAAACAAAAATGACACAAGCTAATAACGAACTATGTGAACTGTTTGTATTCTTTTACGATAATAAATTGAAAAATGTTAACCAGTGTACCCCAAACATTTTTTAAAGTGGTAAATATTTATAAAAATACATATATTTAATCCATTGTAAATCAAAATATTTAATTTTTTCAGAGAATAGTTATTTATTTTAGTTAAGAAGATCCTAATCAATTTTACTATAACGATGAAATATTATTGCTAAAGTGATGACTTGAGGGAATCTTATTTTTTAAGGAATAATCGGATATATTTGTAATTTAGGACAAATTACTTATAATTTGGAAGGGCGGAATCTTATTTTTGACAAAATTAATTTAATTGGTCTTTTTTTTTAAAAAAAATTATCTTTAAAACAATAAATAACTATAATTAAGCGGAGCTAAGGTCCATTTTATCCAAACTGACACCCGAAGTCAATGCCTGAACTTCTTCTCTCCACTATAAATAATGCCTCCAAAGTCCAAGTACACACCCATGCATTCATTCATTCAAAACCTCCCAAGTCCCAAAGTCCATTAAATTGCAATCCCATTGTTTGCATGTGACTCCCTCCAACAAAAAACTAAATTAACACGATGACTGTGAACATAACCTCAATCAAAACTTCCTCCGATGGAATCTGGCAAGGCGATAATCCTCTCGATTACGCTTTCCCTCTCCTCATTATTCAAACCGTCTTGGTCCTCGTCGTCAGCCGCTCTCTAGCTTTTGGCTTCAAACCTCTCCGCCAACCTAAAGTCATCGCTGAGATCGTCGTATGTATCTCATAACTAATTTCTCGTATTCAAATTTATTTTTGCTTATATTTTATTACAGATGTTATCTCTCATTATTATAATACTAGTGCATATAACCGTGCGTCCGTCCGACGTGGTGTTAATTATAATTATGTATGGAGAGTGATTTTTTTATTTTTTTTATTTGCATGTACTGCAGGGTGGAATTCTGTTAGGACCATCAGCGTTGGGAAGGAACACAAGCTACCTGCACCGTATATTTCCTAAATGGAGTATGCCAACGCTAGAATCCGTCGCAAGCATAGGTCTTCTATTCTTTCTCTTCCTTGTTGGACTCGAGTTAGATCTAAACTCGATTCGCCGTAGCGGTAAAAGAGCATTCAGTATAGCTGCTTGTGGAATCACTCTTCCTTTCGTCTGCGGCATAGGCGTTGCCATTGTCCTCCGCAAAACTGTCGACGGCGCAGACAAAGCTGGATTCGGCCAATTCATCGTTTTCATGGGAGTTGCGCTTTCTATAACCGCATTCCCCGTCTTAGCACGAATCCTAGCTGAACTCAAACTCCTCACAACACGCGTGGGAGAAACCGCCATGGCAGCCGCTGCATTCAACGACTTAGCCGCGTGGATTCTTCTCGCTTTAGCGATCGCGTTAGCCGGAAACGGAGCCGATGGCGGAGACAAAAAGAGTCCTCTCGTTTCCGTTTGGGTGCTTCTCTCCGGCATCGCTTTCGTTGCTTTCATGATGATTTTTATAAGTCCTGTGATGAAGCGTGTGGCTCAAAGATGCTCCGTGGAGAATGAAGCTGTTGATGAAGTTTATATTTGTTTGACTCTAGCGGGTGTAATGGTTTCAGGATTCATAACTGATTTCATAGGGATTCACTCGATTTTCGGGGCGTTTGTTTTTGGATTAACGATTCCAAAGACAGGTAATTTTGCTGAGAGGTTGATAGAGAGAATAGAGGATTTTGTTTTGGGGTTGTTGCTTCCACTTTACTTTGCATCGAGTGGGTTGAAAACTGATGTGACTAAGATTAGTGGTGGAAAAGCTTGGGGGCTATTGGTTTTGGTGATTGCAACTGCTTGTGCTGGGAAAATTCTGGGGACTTTTGTTGTTGCTATGATGTGTAGGATGCCAGTTAGAGAGTCAATTACACTTGGAGTGCTGATGAACACCAAAGGACTTGTTGAACTCATTGTGCTTAACATTGGAAAAGAGAAAAAGGTCAGTTTCTTTGATTTTTTACTCCTATATTTATTATTTTCAACCAACTAGTATTCATTTAAGGGAACTTCTACGGTACACTCACAAAGTGAGGTGTACCGATACTCTTCATTCATAATTTTATAAATAAATGATCATTTTTTGTGTAATAAATAGTTATTTGTCAATATTTATATTTTATAGAACATC
>Ga0315914_1007282_pt1 | contig 15378 bp, 7 predicted proteins | sample MpolenodulesMG_FD_203920 | JGI IMG/M metagenome (GOLD analysis project Ga0315914, IMG submission 203920) | Medicago polymorpha root nodule microbial communities from Los Angeles, California, United States - elongated nodules | ecosystem: Host-associated > Plants > Roots > Nodule | place: USA... | reverse complement strand
TATGCATGCTTACGTTGAATTAACATGATGATTTTATGATGTTGCAATTAAATGATGAATTATTACATGAATGTTTATATGTTGATGAACTATGATATGAACTGCATATGTTGAATTAACTTGATGAATATGTATGAGATTATGATATTGGAGCTGTACGTTGTTGTTGACGTTGTCGTTGATGTCTTACGTTGTTGTTGATGTTGTACGTTGTTGCTGCATAAGTTGTTGAGTCCATGCATACTCAAATAAAGTTGGGGGCTCATGCCCTGTTGAATATTAATCATTCATATTGCGTTGATTCTAGGAGTTTATACTCCAGCATTGTGTTTAGGAGTTTTTTACTCCAACATTGTCTTTGAGGAGTTATTTGCTCCAGCTGGCCTTTAGGAGTTTGCTGCTCCAGTGTTGATTTTAGGAGCTATGCTCCAGCGTTGATTTTAGGAGTTTATTACTCCAGCGTTGCTTGAAGAGTTTTTTCCTCTAACACGTTGGTTGGTAACACATGCATACTGCATAGTCGAGTTGTTATTGCGTCGTTGCATTGTCGTTAATGTCGAGTTGTTGTTGCGTCGTTGCATTGTCGTTAATGTTGAGTTGTAGTTGTTGTTGTTATTCTTGTTGTTGTTGATTTAAATGTTAAGTGAAAATAAATGAAGCATATGTGGAACGTTATTGATAATAAGTATATGCGAACTATTATTGTTGGTTAGGTTGTTAAAATTCCGTTGATGAATTATATGCTTATTATTATTGAATGTGAAATCTCACCCCTTCTGTTTGAATGTTGCCCCTATGTTGGTAACATGCAGATAACCAGGCTTAGCTGTTGATGTGAGTTGACTCTCTCGTGTGTCGTCTTAGGGTCGCTCTGATACGTAACAGGATGGGGATTCTTGCTTTGCTTTCCATTGTTACGTATTGCTTTATGAACTATGTTGATTGAACCTTTTTGGAATTAAGATTTTCTTTTAGGTTATTTATGTTGAGGCCGTAGTGCCAAAGATTGTTGAACTAAGTTGTTGATTTTGAAATAATTTTCCGCTGCGATATAAATGAATTTTTGACAGAGTTGTTTTGATAAATAGTAACTTTACTCTATTTATGTTTTAAAAGTAGTGTGACATTCCGTTTTACGTTGAATACTCTGATTATTTGTATTATTTACATTGTTGGGAAAACGGGGTGTTACAAGCATGCGGCCCTGAATAGGAATGTGGAGGAGATTATACACATCGTCCAGAGTGATCGTCATCTCCCCCGCAGGTAGATGAAAACTACATTGTACCTAAACGTACTCTAAACAACAATGCCAGCAAGAACCATACATTATAACATCAAATTCTAACATAATTTGCAATTTCAAAAACCTGACCTAAACACTAAAGTTATGCTAAAATTATGAAAACTAACACCCTAAACAACCTACATTGCATTGAAATAGGAAGAAAATAACTTACTTGTGAATTACTTGAAGAAATTTGACTCAAATCCGTGCAATTGAAGTTGGGGTGAATTTGGGGTGAAGTTGGGTTTGTTTTGTTTTGAAACATATAACTAGAAACTGGAGGTTTCTACGTTCTTAAGATACAGAATGCAACGACAGTTAACTGCCGGCGGTTTTTCCAGCGGTTGGTAACTACCGCTAGGGGCTTTAACATAATTTTTTTGTGTCAATATGACGTTTTTGAAGTCAGAAAAGCAATCTTCATTGTCCAATTACAACGCATCAACGACCTTTAAATCATCAAATGGATTATTGATACAATGTGAGCCCAACTTAAGTTTATACACTGAACTGAATCTTTACCTTTGTTAACAAAAAAACTTGGCTTTGTTCTTTGAAAATTGTTGTTATGACATATAGAAGTTCATAATAACACATGGAAAGTCCTAAAATGTCCCCAACGGTAGTTAACTACCGTTTGCTAAATCGGCAGCAGTGAACTGCCGCTGGACTCAGCGGTAGTTAACTACCGCTGAAAAATTGCTTTTCTGTTTTACAATTCACACATGTTCAGGTTTGTTTCAGCCACCAACCACAATTAATGTTGCATTGATCACACAATCAATGGCCTATGCACAAAGAATGTTGTATGGAATTTGTGAAGTGTGAGATTGTGGGACAGAAAAGCACCACTGTAGAGAGAGAATATTAATTATTATTAATTAATTAAAAAATATAGTTGGTTGCTGAAATAAACTATGTGTGAATTGTAAAATATTGATACTCCACATTAGTTAATTGCCGCATGAGTTTTTTTTTTGTTGTGTTGGTATACAGCGGTAGTTAACTACCGCCGGATAAATCCAACGGTATCATTGGGGGTAAAAATATCATTTCCATGTGTTATTATGAAGTTTTGTATGTCAAAAAAGCAACTGTCTTGTTCTTTTGTTAATAAGAACAACAAATCCTCTGTCAGAAGAAAAAATCAAGATAACACCTGAACTATAAGCTTAGAGGAATGCTACTAACATTCTCTTTTGAATATTTTTTTTAATATTTACTCTATTATTGGATGAAATCGTTGTATGTTCCACCACTTTATGTGTGTTTCATTCTTAAAATGTAGACCCACATGAATTTAAATTAATAAAAGAGTTAATGTTAAAGAAAATGTTCAAAAGAGAGTGTTGTTAGCACTACTCATAAATTTATATGTGAAAAATCACAACTAAAAGTCAAGATGTGCAAAATTAGATGTGAAAAAGAACTAACTAAATTCAACCCGATATTATACTATTTAGAGGCTTATGTGACATATTTATAAAAAAAAAAATAGGGAACACAATTGTACTAAATATTTTTATTGAGTTTATCCGAATAATTATTTTTTATTATGCAATGAAATTATATTACAATGTTGTTTTAGTTTGTCAAACTTATTCTTGTTTGAAAATGTATGACTAGATCAAAGGTAAGTCATGCTTACGTGGAGATAACCTAGTATTTGAGAATTTATGTTAAATTTATCTTGTTGTCTTGTTGTTAACCTTTTACATCAGTCCTTTTTTAGAATTGGGTCTTTTTTTCATGTTAGACCCAACCTCAATTTGTGTTTGTGGTCCCCAACAAATATTTTTTATGACTAATGATGATTAGGATAATGCTGAGAAGAAACACGTGTCATATCAAGCATAAAAGAAGTATCTAACGACTCCATCCAATAGTCGTGTAGCTAAAATATTTATCTAGTTGAACCAATTCCTTGGTGACGAGCACATCCGACAGCCCTTCCTCCTTAATCAATATACTCATCAATTTGGACCAAGTATTTTAGTATCAAGAGAGCCCTCGAACATGGCTAAAAGGAGAAGGTGCTCAACCAAGTATCCAAATGACTAGAAATAGACACAACCCCCAAGAGTCAAGGCAAAAGGGTGAAGACACTCCTCCAACGCCAAATATTTAAATGATTTGATATCGGACAAAATTTATTATCAATTCAAATATGTACTAAATCTTATAGTCACGTTTCCTATTAAAAAAGGAACGAGACTCAAGATATAACACATTTATACTATGTGATTTGTGCATATGTGCTTCAGTGGGGTCATCATAGTTTGCCACCGTGTGATCAGCCATTGAATTTGTTGTAAAAGACAGAACAAATCTTCGTCGACGCCGTTGCTCATAAACAAGTGAACTTGACATGCCAGGCCATGCCATTCACGTTAGTGGCAATGAATCAATTATCTAACGCCGGATCGTCCATTAACATTTACAAAGTTACCAAAAACCATTATTGCGATTAGAATAGCAACAAATTCATAGAAAATTCCATGTCGTTGAGAGGACATGCTCTTTTTAAGAGGCACTAGGACTAGGAATAGTCAACGTTTCCCACAAATAAGCGCGGGACCCACTAGAATTGAATAGTACTAGTAAAACTGAAAATGATTATTACAAAGTTCTACATATCCGTTCCGTTTTTCCACCAACAGTTAAGTGTGGGTGGACATTGATTTAAAAAGCGATTAAACCACTCTAAAAAGTATATGAGGCATTAGCTGTCGTTGAAAAACTAGACGATAGTTAACTACGGTTGAATTATGTAAAGTGAGAAGAATAATATTTTTTACACATTTGTCCCGATTCAACTGTCACTAAATTGGGCCCTACACGGGGCCTATAGAGTGTTGAAGACGACCCTCAAAATAAATATTGATGACCAAACCATTAACTTTGCAGGACCCACTCTGTCCATGATTGATGCCCTTAATAGCATTACTGTATTCACTTTGTACATCATTGAATCTATCCCAAATCATAACTCCACCATATTTAGGAGAACTCTTAATAGTAGGAAGAACTTGAGAGATCAAAACATCAGAAGGAATAAAACCACCACTTGGAGCAGAAGCAGCATTTGCAGGAACACCTAAAAACACTTGTTTAGCTTGACTTGAAGTCCATTGATTCCAAGCCTTAACAAGATTGTTAGTGTTTCCATTTGAGTATTGGCACTGAGGATTATTATAAAACTGAACCCAAACATAATCAAATAAACCGGTATTAATAGCTGAATCCAAATGAGCATCAGGGTAAGGACATTGAGGTGCTGCAGACAAGTAAACTCTCTTTTGTGAACTAAAATCATTAAGTGCTCTTGCAAGGTCATCATAGTGTTCACCACCGGCTTCAATATCAAAATCAATTCCATCCAAAACAGCATCACCTAATGGTCTTGAAGATGACGTGCCACCCAAGAAATTGTTCCATAGGTAATTTGCAACCTGTGTGGCATCATCAGCTGAGGAAAGAGAGTAGCTTCCGGCGCCACCTCCGAGAGATAGCAACACTTTGATGCCTTTGCTTTGACAAGTTTGAATTTCACTACTAAACTTTGTGCAGCCGTTTGAGGCTGGATCACAATGTCCAGCAAGGTTTAGAGTTGGAGTTTGGCCATTGCCAAAAGTGGATAGAAAAGCTATGTTTACAAATTGGTAGTTGTCTGTGTTGCAAGCATCTGCTAAGGAACCTTCGTTGCCGTTTTGGCCCCAATAGACAGCAATTCCTGCAGCATGAGAGGATTTGAATAGGGAAATGAGGAAAAGAGGGAATAACAGGATTGAAACTTGTTTGAAGGATGCCATGTTTGATTGTTTTTTAAGGTTGTTGGTTGTGTTGAAAATGTTGATGGTTTCATAGCATTTTATAGGTGTTGGAGGGTATGTAAATACAAAGTTGGGTAAGGAAACTATGAGAACCGTGTTATGTACGTTGGTGATTTAATTGTTTGCATTCACTCATAGGGAAGAAAAGTAAGAAGTATGAAATTTCAATATTCGATCTCTTTAAGTCTTAGAAATATCAAATCAAATTAAGCTAAGGGTGTAAGGGTCTAATTAACGAACGCTTAAGATATCAATGGTGATTGATTTGTTTTTTTATTCATCAGAGGTTAGATTTGGCTAAATTTCATATGAAAGTTTGTGAATATATTTAATGGGACAGTTTTATAATTGGATTTAATTCATATGTCCTATCATTTATTAAAAAAAAAAAAATCATATATGCACTATTATTTTTTTTGGGGGGAGAAAAAATATATTTTTCTCAAACAAAATGTTTTATATATCAAGGATTAATTACATATGTACTATTATCATTGTAATATATTTTTTTACATCGTCAATCATTCTAAATCGTTCAATCATTAAAATAGTTTCCCTTAAATCATAACTACTTTTAACATTTTAAATCGTTCTAATTTGCTATGTTTCATGTATAGAGTATTTTTTATATATAAAAAAAAGTATTGAGAATTTTCTCCTTTAATCAATAAAATAAATATTGATGATCAAACTGTTAAGGCATGAACCTTGCTAACAGTTTAATTATTATTATTATTATTATTATTATTATTATTATTATTATTATTATTATTATTATTATTATTATTATTATTATTATTATTATATAGAGCTGACAGTTTAATTCTCACTAGCAGTCAACTATACTTTTGATTTTTGAAGTTCACACGAACCGTGCCTTATGGGTTGATGATGAGCTGGCTTGAATTCGTCTTAACTAGGGACGAAACACGTATAATTTACTGCCCCTGACCTCCCAAAGACTTGTTTTTTTAAGATAGATAAAATGTTAAATAACTTGTGAACCTCAATCACAATATCTATTTTATCAATTTCGACAATTTTACTAGTTGAATTATAACTTGTGAACTCTAAAGGCTCGTTTTATTGAAAACTAGTTGTTTGTTTACATTGAGATACTATGAGAAAGAAGATAAACATTAACTCAAATTATTCTCTAAAAAAGCTCAAATTATTGATTTTAGAATAAATGGCATTGTTTTGATATGTCAAAACCACATAATATTGTTAACGATCACCTCAACTCTCATTTAAAAAAATAAAAAATAAATTTGAATAACATTACAAAAAATAAATAAATAAATTTGTATAACATTACATGAATAAAAAACCAAAATAAATTTGAACACAACTTATTTTTAAGTAATAAATGATGAAAAATTAAATCAGGAGTCCAATCTCACCGAGTCACCGTCTATCTGGGGGATTCCGTTTAAAGTCAGAACAAAGTTCTATATAGACTAGTCCACTGAAATTAAAATATAAGTATATTTTATTTAGGCATGTTTGTCGTGCGATTTTGAGACTAAAATCCTCTGATTCAATGATAAAATTATATGTAGTTTAGTTTGGTTTGATTTTCTCGACCTATTTAAAAAAAAAACTGAACCGATCTGACATGATAAAATATTGTTTAATTTAAATATTTTTTATTATTTAAATTAAAATTGTGCAAAACGAAACCATTAAGATAAACTCGGTTATTAGAGAAGAATTTAAATTTGATCTAATCTTAGGTTTTTTTGGATAAGATTATCTTAGTGGCTTTTACAAAAAAACTTCTAAACAAATTCATCAATATTTTAGTGGAAAATGTTAACCGATGTCTCTGGAGCACTAATGTATTATAAAAGGACATATTTGCTTGTAAATTGTGTATTCTATTTTCTAAAAATTTAAAAATTGTTCTTTTCATTGAAAATCATGCCTTTTCTGTTCTCGTGAGCTTAACTCAGTTTGTATGGGCAGTGCATAATAATATGTAAGGTCCAAGGTTCAAACCTCAACCACCACAACAAAAATCATGTTTTTTCTTTTTACTTTTAATTTATTACCTAGTACATCCTTTCAAAAAAAAATATTAACTAGTACATATCATAACATCAGTTGGCAAGACCTTATTTTATTTTATACACTTTTTATTTATTTATTTTTAACGATTACCGACTTTAATTTAGATGTACATGGGGTGATAGCCACTAAGGTTGAAAGATGCGTTATTAAATTGAGGCGTAATGTGCGGTGAACAAGATTGAGTTCGTTCATTGTCCAATTAATCACCTGCCATATAGTTTCAGGTTAACGCAACCTTCTATTGTCAAATTAATACAAAAACCCTACGCCATTGACCATTTGTATTGAATTGGTCTTTCTATTTATATCAATTGAATTGGTCTTTCTATTTATATCAATTGAATTGGTCTTTTAAATTCCTTCAGGATCGACACATGATATATCATATCCATATCCATATCAATTCCAGAAGCTTCCAACCATGTTTAGCGTGTCATCCGGGATGAATTTGTTTCATTTATCTCTATCTACTTCGTTTAGACTATTACTTTTCGGGCACAAGTTAAGAAATCAAATATAGAAGGTTATTTTGGAATTTGCATATTCAATGCTTTAAAAGTTGAAAAAGTTATACTTTCAATACAAAATTTATTTTTAATTTCCATTTTAAACTCTTTAACTTGTGCACATGACCCTTACTTTTCCGATCTTGCCTTTTTCTCGCGCACCCTGTAAAAAAACCAAAAATACCTCTGGTCCAGATTATGTAATCTAAACCAGATTGTTAGAGGTTTTTGGAAAACACAATCCGGACACTTTCGATATGAGATTTTTAGTGTTTTCTTTGATGTCAAAGGTCTCTGTTGACCGTTGTATAACTCCTACATAAGCTGCAAAACAATTGCAGGGTTATATGAACGGTCAACAATAACCATGACACCAAAACACTATTACAAAACTATTTTTTTTGAAGAAAATGAAAGAAAAGGGGTGAAGTGAAGAATGAAGGAATTTGTTGAACATGCAAGTCCATTTATAGCCTAAAACAAGTCCTAGGTTATTTGGAAATTAAGGAAAACGTGTTTGTCATTCAAAACCGTCCAAAAAACGCATTAAAACTCCACTAACCGACCAAACCTTTGGTGAAACACACCGTCTAAAATTAATTGAGGTTTTTTAGAATCCGGAAATGACAAAAACATTCCAGATTGTATAATCCGAACTGCACCAGAATGTCTATTTATTGGGTTTTTTTTAGAGAGTTTTCAAGGAATGGGACATAGAAAATAATTAATAAATGCATAAAAAAAAAAAGAGTAAGCAGCTTAAAACAAACATAAATAGAGGTGCTTTTGAACTCGATCCAGTTGGCCTGCCAACTGACATATATCTATCGGAAGGCCAACTGGATCGAGCTCATAAAAACCTTTTCAGATTTAGATCTGCAACAAGGTATTGTTTCAAGATGATTGTTTTGAGTTAGATCATGTTGCCTTACCAACTGAGATATTCCTATCGCCAAGGCAGAAAGATCTAGCTCATAGCAAACCTCTTAGTATACAAATAGAGAGCAACATTTTTGACATCATGCTGAAGATCTTCATCATGCCGTTAAATAGATAGTTATCTACTTAAAACAACATGAGAAAGATCCTCAACACAATGACAAAAAATTTCATGGTTTCTTCGGTGTGTTTGTTTGTATTTTTGACAGCATGTTGAAGATCTTCATCACACAGTCTAATAGAGAGCTATCTATTTGCGACCGCGTGAGAAAGATCATCAGTTTAATGACAAAAATTTGCACGGTTTTCTTTGGTGTGTTTGCTGGAATTGAAGCTGAAAATCTGAGAGCACTTATTTATAGAGGTCCTTGGATGTTGTGGACCACATAAACTCTTGGTGAAATGTGGTTCATACAAAAGAATCCTATGTTGAAGGATTTTAGATTATGTAATCCGAACTACACATACACCCTATGTAAATTCGGATTACATAATCCGGAATGCATATCTTTGGTTATTTTAGTGTTTATATGCACATCTATGACATATATTATTTTAGTAAAACATAATGAAAATTTAGATAATACATATAACAACTTAGATAAAACAACATAAAACACGTACAACACATAGTAGATCACGGATCATCTAAATTAATTTCTTCGTCTGGTGCTTCCAGAAGTGCCTTGATCTCTTCGTAGTTCCTGGGCCGGATCAAACTTTTTCAAATCTCTTCAACAAATCTGACCAACGACTCGCCCAACTCGATCGGCCCTCTAGTATTGTACTTACAAAAAGGGAGAACATGGTTCTCACGTTGTCGTCGTTCACGAGTTTCATCCGGCTGAACCGCAGACTCCCGGATGAGTTGGTCGACGTACGTCGATACTCAACACCATCCACCCTCCGTGTGTCTTTGCGGTTGAGTTAGAGGTTGATTTCGTTCAACTGACTCTTCAACCCGGAGAGAGTGACATCAGTGCGAATCTTGAACAGATGGGGTGGTTTTTCCCCCGTTGTAGTAAACAGCAGCCAACTTGGTGTTTGAATTAAAGACAAAGTTTTCCATGGTTTTTTTTCTTGGTTTGGTTTACTAGTTATGAAAACAGGGACACTTATTTATAGAGGTCCCTGGGCGTCCTGGACCACAGAAACTGTCGGTGCAATGTGGACCACATGAAAAAAATGATGTATAGTATTACATAATCTGGAATTTCCCTCACCCCAGAGAAGTTGCGCAAATACCTTCAGTTTTGCCTATATCGTAAAAATTCGGATTACATAATCCGGAAACCATGGGAGGTGTCTGGATTATGTAATCCAAACTGCATCAATACAGTTTGGTCGGTGGTCTGCACCACAAGAAACACGTTTTCAAAGGTTTTTACCAGCATTAATGGCTGGTAAAACTCTTTTGAACACGTTTTTTGAACCTTTTTTTGACCAAAATTAATTGCTAAGCAGATTTTTCCCTATAAATAGCATCCAAACTTTAACATTTCTTCACACCATCACACTCTCTCCTCCTCTTCCTTCTTCACATGTGTTTCCATCGTTGGCCTTTCATAAAGAGAGGCTACTTTGGAAACTCAGGGGTTATATGACCGGCCAACGGGGAAGGCAACGCATTGCAAAGAAGCACGGTTTATCTGGTTGTCAGGTTGATCTGTATGGGTACAAGGTTGACCATCAAGGTCTCTTTCGCCCTGGAAACAAACTTTACTCCAGTAGCCTCCCCCCCTTTGACCAACCTTCTTGGGGTAAAGTTAGATTTAGTTTTACCCCAAAGAAGTTGGTTTTCTTGTGGTTTTTTTATTTTGTAGATTTAGTTTTACCCCATTGTAATTGTATGAATAATTATATTAATAAAATGAGATTGTTTTGAGTATTATTTTTTTCCTTCGTATTTTTCTGTTTTTATTTGCATTTATTTTATGAATTTAGCAAAGTGTTTGTATTATTTTAACATCTAAATAATATAAAAATAAAGCAAAGTGTAAGAAAAGTGTAAGCAAAGTATGTAAGACTAGTAAAAGTGATTTCCGGATTATATAATCCTGAAATTTCTGGAAAATTAGTTATCCAGATTATATAATCCTGAGAGCTTTTTCGTAATTTTGCAAGGCTCGCGAAAACTTAAGAGGGTGGGAAAAGTAATAGCCCTTCATTTATCTATTTACACATATAAACTTATGACCCACTTTAACCGGTGGATCTTATTGATCCATTTGGTTTGGATCGGTGGGATTGCTTTATAATCTTGAAATTTCTCTTAAAGTTTTAGGTTTAATTATCTTCAATATTAATTTTGATAGGTAGATTAACTTCTTCAAAAAATAATAATAAAGTGTATCTTATTAATGAGTCTCACTTATGTTTCAATCGTGTCTATTTCTTTTATAAATCGATCATAAATAAATGGTAAATAAATAAAATAAATTCGGTTGAACAACGTATGCAATTAAAGAATTTATTCATTAGTCAAAGCAATTTTGTTTTTTAAGACTCAAATTCTAAGTTAACAAATTGTTGGGCTCTTAAGTTTGAATAAGACTAATAATGTATACAATATATTCTCTCTCTAAAATCTCAATCACATTCTAAATCACAGTACTAGAAAACAAATATGTTTTGTCGTTATTTAAGTCTTACGCTAGGAAAATTTGAGATTTTAATATGTGTTTATTTGGTTTGACTTGTTATACAGCATTAAAGAAATTTGCAAAAGTTTATCAATGCTAAAATAATTGGAACGAAACGCCATTTGATGTGTATTTTGAATCGATTAAACATGCAACAATATTAAAACTTTTAGGTAGAATTGTCATCCATTTGAGTCCTATAAAACTCAAGAGATTAATCTCTATAATTGTGGACGAAGAATGCCCGTTTTACAACAAAAAAAAAAATACTATGTATGTTAAAGAGACATTTAGGATCTTTTATGTAGTATATACATGGGTGTTCAAAACCGAACCAACCCAATAGGAAAACCGCAAACCAAACCAATCCAATCTAAACTGAAACTGCAAAAAACTGTATTTGATTTGGAAGTATTCGAATCATTTTTTTACTCAACCGTATGGTTTGGTTTGTAGTTCTTATTTTACCAACTAAACCAAACCAAATTAAACCGTATCATAAAAAAAACACTAATTAAATTTATGTCATCTAGACCAATACTCATTAAAACTAAATGATTTTTTATTTTATGAAATGACATATTTTTTCGCTTGTTAAATTTCTTCTTTGTTTTTTTATTTCAAAAAATGTATTTATAAGCTACTTGAGCTTTTAGAGAATGATGAAATCTTTATCTCTTGTATTTCTTACATAATAGGATTACATTTGTCCACGTTTTCAACTTGGATGAAAATAAAATTATAACGTTGGATGAAATTTCAAGCATTGTTGGAAATATGTTGCGTTTTAGATTTTTAACTTGATTTTAATGTTAAAAACAAAAAATTGTATTGTCTCAAAAAAACCGCACCAACCGATCCAACCCAACGACATTGGTTTTGTTCGGATTACATTTTAAATGTCAATCGAACCAAACCAAACCACATATTTTTTTTATCTTACGGTTTGAATGACTTTTAGTTTCAAAACCGAAGCAAACCACACCGAGAACACGCCTAATTATATATATGTTGTAGATCTAGCAATTGACACATTTAATAATATAATATTGTTAGGGTTATATGCATATTATTTATTTTTAAGAGAATGTATATTATTTATTAAAATTTATATTTCATATAAATAACAAAAGAGAAGATTATGAATATTATAACCCACAATTTATTAGATGAAACATTAACATCTATAAAAATTAAAAATACATAAATTTTAGTTGAGTAAATTGAAATAACAATCAAGAATATATATTTAAAATGAATAGAATTGATATGTGCGCGCAAACAAAAATCTTCTTATATATAAAATTGATTAAAATAAATAATTTATCAAATAATTACTTAAATTTTCTCCAACAGTTTATCATTTAAAAAACTGAATTATCTATTAGACTTGATAAACCAAAAAAAAAACTATTATAATTTAAAATATCTCACTCAAAATAATTTTTAGAATAATTTTGCATTCCCAGGTTTGGATTATCCTTAGTGTTAAATCTATTTATCATTTAAAATAAATTTTTTTATAGGTTGTTTGGGACAACCAAGTTCGATTTTCAGATCGAACAATTTTAAACCAAAAAAATAATTTTATTGAACTCTAGATTACTAAAGGTCGTTCCCTTAAGAGTCGGAGGCTTAACAAAAAAAAATCCAAGTGGTAGCAAATGAAGTATAGAGAACTCTTGAGTAGGAGCTCGAGTTTTTAGTCTTGTGCATGGAGAAAACAAAATTGGGGGTGGGGTCTAATAGGTTCCCCAACTGAAGTATTGAGATCTATTTATGTACTTATCTACAATGATCGACTATCTAAAAACATATTTATTTGGCTTAGTTAGGTTTTTTAAATAGAGATCTGAAATATAACTTGATTGAAGCGATTTTCACAAAAAGGACATATAATTATTTTTAATAATATTCGGTTTTGAGCGCTTTTCATTTTTGTATTCAGTTTGTGATTTTGATTTCAATCACTTTAAGTTTGAACATCAATACTTTATGATACAAAACGTCCAAAAATTAAACATAAAAATGTTTTGAAAAAAATGTGGAGCTTAAACTTGAAGTATAAATAGATTGTGGGGGTAGGAGATCAACTTGAAGTTTTCTAAAATGTAAGGCTCCTTCTTTTTCAACCCAATTGATTTCTCGCATGTCCTATTTTGTTCAGATTATGTAATCAAAACAACATACACACCCCATAAAATCCTCCGAATCGAGCGTGCGAGAAACTAATAAGGTGGGGAAAAAAATAATGCGAAAATGTAACTACTAAAATAAGATACCATGGATCATGAAGTATATGGGCCGGATGTTCAGGTTCATCATAAAGCATTTCCATACCATTATTTTATGGTCCACATATGCTTCATGATGGGAAACACTATTTTATGATTGGGTTTATAAATCCGAAAAATGGAGAGTTTTAGAAGGTTTTTTTAACGTGTTTTAAAGAATTTTTCAACATATTTTACACTCTTTAGATTATATAACCCAAAATCCGTAGAGCTATCGAGATTACAATTGTCCAAGAAAATTGCTTTTCTGACATTGATAAGTTCACATTGACACAAGTAAAATACCTAAATGCCTCCAGCGGCAGTTAACAACCGTTTACCAAGCCGGCAACAGTTAACTGCCGCTGGGTTCAACGGTAGTTAACTGCCGCTACATGTATGACTCATTTTCCAGAAACTTATTTTCCAATGTCTCTCCTAACCAAATTCATCTAAAATTTTCATCCAATAACCAATTGATACATAAACAAATTCATCCAATATTTAACAGGAACAGGATAAATTAAAACGCAAGAAATAATATAAAAGGTATGTCGGAAAATGTCACAGAAATACGAAAATGTACGGAACATGTCATAATTATACATCACCATCATCATAGTCAAAAAGTACATAAAAAAATCCGAATCATACTCAACCCTGCTACCTACCATGCCTCTGCCCCCTGTGCTGCCTGACAATCTGATACGTAAGGGCAGGGCGACTAGTACTAGCTATCCGCATCACCTCCTGGACAAACTCAAACTGCCTCTTTACCCGCTCAGGTAAATGACGGTACACCCTCTGGTTCCCGCACATCAGCCATCCCGAGTAAGTGCACAGAATCTGAAAAAGGCGCACTCCTCTATGATCACCATAAGTACAAAACCTCACATCATCCACCTCTAAGCGATCAAGCCATAAGCGGTAATGGTGCACATCAGTATGCCCCCTTCTAGTAAGCCATCTCCCAACACATGGTCTCTAAGGCTTCCAACTCTTGCCAGGCTTCCTTGGGTACGGACCTGGAAAATGCTCCAAAATCCATCTCTGCAACAAAAAAATAATACACAAAAATATGTATTCGAGTTAAATATTAAATAAATCTAATACATTCTAAAAACTTCACAAAAATATTTAAATAACATCCTAAATAAATGTAGTCGAACTTAGGAAAAAAATAATCTAACATGATGATAAAAATTCTAAAATAAATTCATAAATAAATGGAGATAAATATCAAATTATTACCATAAGAAGAGTCGTACAACCAACCATCGTTCGGTTATTCAAACGAGCATAATCATCCAGATAATCGTACAGATAGGCTAAGGGCATCCCTCCCCATGACCACTTCTCAATCACCTGCAAGTCCGCCATACAATTAATATATATATCAAGTCGATGTGTCTGTTCGTTTTGTTAGTGAACAGCGCACAATCGACGAGATATAGAAGAAAACTCCTCACACACCACTGCCTCCTCTTGCCTCTCTCCTGCATCTCCTCCTTCGTATGTGGGTTCTCCAGCCGTCTAGCCTCTGTCAGGTGGTCTTCATAAACCCGCTCCAGTGTCGGATAACTAATATGACCAGCAGACTCAGCCCTAACCTCAGCCCTAGCAGCATCATCTGACATGCCCAACAACCTGGTCATCAAATCAATCCCACGGTCCCGATCCAATCCATCGTCATGGTCCAATGTAACGCCCCAATTTATTATTTAATTATTTTTGGTTGAGTTTAGAGTCTTTTATATGACTTATGTGATTTATGTTGATTTATGACGTGTTGTGATGTTTTAATATTTTATTATATGACTTATG
>Ga0315914_1007281_pt1 | contig 15381 bp, 8 predicted proteins | sample MpolenodulesMG_FD_203920 | JGI IMG/M metagenome (GOLD analysis project Ga0315914, IMG submission 203920) | Medicago polymorpha root nodule microbial communities from Los Angeles, California, United States - elongated nodules | ecosystem: Host-associated > Plants > Roots > Nodule | place: USA... | reverse complement strand
AAGAATGATTAGCATGGCAAACAATAACATCATTTTAGCAATTATAGCACAAAGGGGTACTAATTTCCTAATTCATGACAAGCTTAACAAAATACATTTCCTCACATAAATTAACACAATCCCAAGGGTGGAAACTATCTAAGGAACTTACCTCATCTTATTCCGAACTCTTGAACAATTATAAGCATCAATTGAGCATCTTCACCTCTGCCTCTATTCGGTCCTCCGAAGAACAGTCCAAAACTGCAACAGCTTAATTCATCACCAACTTGAATCTCGGTTCAGCACAAAATCCTACTTCTGCCCTCAACTTCAAAATTGTCTACAGACTTCAATATTAGACCAAAATCAGTGAAACGGGTGCCAAAACGTCCGGAATTTCATTAGCTAACCATAGCAACAACAACCACTTGATTCGGAGTTACAGATAGATAGTTCTTACCGTTTTAGTGAAGCCCTATCCCAAATACGGGTTTCACCAAACTTCTTCCAAAAAGAGCTTAATCAACAACTTATGGTTTCTGGAGCTTTCAAATTCAACTCAATCTCTGATACAGCAACCCAAACGTGCATAATACTACTAAAACCATGACTGTAACAACTTAATTCAAAGGTTAATCACTTATGGCAGATTTTCTCCAAAACAACTTAACTGACAGCTTAAGGCTTTTAGAAAATCCCAATTCCAATTCAAACTCTAAAACAGCAAACCAAACATACTCAAGGTCCAATTTACACACATAATTGATTATAGATATCCCAAGGTGATTCTAACAATGAGGAACTTACCATAAGTGATTTCTGCAATATCACTTATGGTAATCTTTTATTCTTGCTTAAGTTGTAAAATAGCTTGTTTGAGAAGAAAAGGAAAGGTTCAGCTGTTCAAGGGAAGGAAAGAGGATCCAATGCTTGCTAGAGATGCCCATTGCATGCTAGATTATGGGATGTTTAGATGAAGTTTTTGGTGGATTGAGCTTGAACGAGTGAGAGCCGAGAGGGAGAGAGAGCTCGGTAAGAGTGAAAATAAATGGAGAATGAGAGGAAAGAGGTTTGGCACAATATATATACAAGTATTTATTTGGGTTGAAATTACTAAAATACCCCTTCTTGGTCTAAACTTCCTACGACACGTTAAAAAGACACTGCAACTGACAGAATTTAAGTGGGATATTACACCCTACTCCTCTTAAAAGAAATTCCGTCCTCGAAATTTAGAAATTCACCTAGAAACAAATTGATACCCTTCATCGCCTTTGATTCAAAATTCTTGGATGGGTTCACCACTGACTGATTCTTATGATTATGCTGCAACTCCAAAGTGTTACATCTCAATTCACCACGAAAAATTTACTCTAACTGATATGTTAAGGCTGATTGAGCCAACATGTATGACCTCCATCAGGCTAATTTCTTATTATGCACACTCCCGACACGTCCATCTTAAAATTACTAGTACTTGATCACCCTCGTTGAACTCTGAAAAGTCTCTTAATTCGCATATTCCTGAAATTTTCGAATATCTCGTACGATTCTTTCAACGAATATTGTTGTTGACCTCGTCAACCTTAACTTCTCCAATTAAATTTAACTTTCAAGTAATTAACCTTAAAACAGGCAATTCCCAATAATCGTCTTGCAAGGTTGGATGCACTTCTCAAAAACATATCTTATACATGTTCACACTCTAGAACGTCATGCTTTGTTAATTAATAACGATACTCGTCTGATGTTTTTCTTTCACGAGAACTTTGAATATTAGCATATGGGTCCTTGGAATGAAGAAGTACAAAATCTTAAAGAAACATTTCGAAACTGAGCCCATGACGGACTACAGAACCACCGGACGAGTCAACACATTTTAGAAAGTTGTGCAATTCGTCCCAAGCTCGCTCATGGCGAGTTGGCTCTGGAGTTTGCACGCTTTAAGCGAGTTTACTTGCTTATGGCGTGTTTCATCAGTTTCAGAAATGCAAAAATCATGTTTTAACATCAATTTCAATTCCAAGTTCCCTAATGCATATCTTACCTCTGGGAGTCATAAAAATCATGGTTCAACAATATTATGGCAAGTATCATTATCTCTTAACAATCATGGCATAAGGGGGTGTGAATCACATCGTGCAACTTAATAATCATGTCTCCCTTCATAGCAAAACTCTTAACTTCAAGGTGGGTTCTTCCATATTCCTCTTTATCCGAATATCGGTTATTACACTTGATGACTTGAACGTTACCCTAAGTCACAAGAGAGAATCTTCTGGATCTTACATGTGCTTCCCTTGTCTAGTACATAATACTTTCTTAACCGACTGACAATTCTTGCGCGTACTCGACATTACTAACTAAGCAACCCGAATACTTTCCTGTCTTACTTAGGTGGGGACACATCCATTATACTTTTACCATATCTCTCACTGGTTACACTAGTCTCATTACTTTAAACTTTATGCTTCGAGAACTCCTTGCACATCTCATAATGCTTCTCACTAAAACCGTATTACTATGTCTGACATTTCTTACCATTCCTTGTGAAGATTCTTACTATCAAACTCAAGGCTCCATGGATAGCGTTAAAAACCTTACCGATCAATTTCAGCTGCGCCACTCTGATTTCATCAGTTAACTTTAGTCATAGGCATTAATCCATTGAGATGAATGAAAGTTCACATTCTTCCAGCTACATGGTTACCAATTTTGTGAATTATTCTTATGAATTTCTCGTGCTACCATCAAACGGAACAACCTTACACTTCTTACTACTTCTTAAGTTAATTCACAAGCCGACTTATCATGTACTCGCACTGCTTCCCCTCGAATAATTATTATTATTACTTACTTGACGGTTGAGTTTACCTTTTGATGACTCAGTATTATACTTAGAATCCTTCTTAAGCAAACCTCGATTCCCAGAACACGTCACAACTATCAGGTCGCTTCTTAGTTCCAAAATCAACTTGCAAAGGTTCACCAATCATGGACTCACATAACGCTTTGGCACTTAACTTCTTGTCTCATGCTTTCATCTCCGAGACGTTCTCCTGTACATTAGAACCTCAAAGCTCTTGGTCCAAACTTCTACTTAACTGTTAACATATTAGTTCCTGATGTCACCTTGAAATAGATTGATTTTATTAATGTTTGCCAATGCCTTTTTCTTTGAAAACTTTAAGATGTGATGCATAATAGATACTTGATATTAAGGGGTTTTAATGTTAGAAAAGACTGTATATAGATGTCTCGGAAGACACCACATGACATCATAAACAAATCAAGAACTTCCAAGAGGTTGTGGATTTCGCCACAAACTCGCCATTGGCGAGTTGCCTCTAGAGGTTTTTGGCTATTAGCGAAATACTTCGCTATTAGCGAGTTTCTTTAGGTCCTACACTTTCAAAGTTTGTATTTTTGGCTTAAAATCCTCAAAATCAAGTCTTGATAATTACTATGAATCTAGAACATATGGGAAACGATATAAGTTCATTGCACGACAAGCATTAACAACAATTCAATATAATTCACGGCACAATGGAAATTAACTTCGTCTGCTTCCAACGACTTTACTTGTTCCTCTGTCGATTCTCCTAATATTCCAATATTAGAACCTTGTTCATCCAGAACGTCCAAGTTTCTGGCTTCACACTTACGTCATCTTTTCCGAGAGCCTGGTGATCTCGTCAAAGTATGCCGACTTCTTCATTTCGAATCTATCCTTATACTGTAACCCTGAACTTACGTTCCAGAGTATAGTTCCACTCTATATCATAATCCCGTTTCAACTACGGCTCTTAAAAGACTTCCGGTCAAACTTCGATATTCCTGAATCCTTCCTTACCTTACATACAAAATACCGTTCAACAACGTATCTGACGTTGTAGAAATACTCCATCTCATTCCTATCAACACCTTGTGCTTCCGGAGGAGTTTAACTTCGTCTACTGGGTTCAACTGCCACCTTCTGACACAATTAGATACTTACTGTTACTTGCTCCGAGTTCATACTTCCCAGTTATCTCCACCACATACTTCGTTCCTCCTTGGTCCTATTCAGCTCTCAGGCATTTGTTCTAACCATCGTATACTAAATTGAGTTGATCAGGCTCAACTAACAACAACAACTAGAACATTTACCTGGAACCCAATGGTCCCACTACATTAGTTGAAACTTAATGACCCATGGCACGATCTGAATCGACCTGCTCTGATACCAAATGTAACGCCCACACTAAACGTATCTAGAAAGTTTAGCATGTGCAATAACAATACGCGTTCGTACAATCAATGATACAACACTATCTATCCAAACATAGTAAAACATTCTTAAATCCATAAGAACATCTTGTAGCGGGTACGAACCAGTCCTTGTTGAGTATCCATTCGGCCATATGTTTGCCACATCCTGCTAAACCAACCTGCTGATCTGAAACAAATAAGGATTGGGATGAGACATAATGTCTCAGTGAGTTCTACCTAATCCTAGGCTATAGGTAACCTCGGGGAAAACCTAGGGTTACCACGTGTCTACAATACAACCTGTCGGTTGATTATACGTCTGTGGATCATGCTTACCCGGACGGTCGTGCATACTAGATCCATCGTAGGTTCTTCTTAACTTAGCTTACAGGTCTTGTCGTACATCATACGTGTCTTGGAGGTCAAGGAAACCTAAGACCACTATATCAAGCTTAAAACAGAAATATATTACAGACTTAAACATTAAGTACATTCTTTTTGTATTAATATTAATTATCTCCTTGAAACAAAATAATAATAATAATCTTTTTAAATATAATTTATATCTAAATGAATAGAGGTTAAACCAAAATAAAAACAACATTTTATTGAGATAAAGAAACAACTTTTTATTGACCAACCTAAGTTAACAATAAAAAATAAAATAAGACATTAAACTAAATTAAATTCATAAATATTACATGGATGATCATCCTTACACCCTGTCTAAGCATAACTAAGCTATTGCAATATGGTTTTTCAGTAATAATATTAATCTTAAGTCAAACTCAAAATCTCAATAGTTCCCTTCTTTTCCATTCCACATATTGGACAAGCTTCGAGTAAAGCTTCACATGCTTTGCATGAAGAGAGATGCCTACATGGCAGAAACAAGACATCCGAGGAATTTGTAATACACTTTGCACAAAACATAATATTTTTTCCACGTCTGACACATTTTACAGCTCTTACTTCATCATTTTCTCTGCAACATGATTCTGCATCATTTTCCTCAAACATCCTTGTGTTCTTCTTCTCCTCATCCAACTTGGTATGCAAGGCTACTACCATTGCTTCCCTTTCATCAACTTTTTTCTCCAATTCTCTGTTTTTTATTTTTAGGCTTCTTAAGAGATTTTCCATCTCTTGTGTTTTATTTGCAACTTTTGCAATCGCTTCATTCTTTATTGTTAGAATTTGTTGCGAAGCCACTTCTATCTCCCTTTGATGGTTTTGTAACATCAGTATCATTTGACCATTCTGTTACAAAAAAAAACCATTAGAATATAAAAATCAAAGTAGATTTTAAAAAGAAATTAAATATACTTATAAATGATAAATGAATTGATATCCTCCCAAAAGTTATATATATCTCGATGAGAATGAGACTCGTTGAATAAAAAATATTATTTTATTTTATTAATCTTTTTCTCTTTCAAAATGGATCTTGATCAGAAATTATGATACATATGAATTTTAACCTGATTATTGATGAACTGGTTTGTCTCCTTTTCTTGTTTCTCAAATAGATAATTAAATGAAGGATAACTTAAGGTGCTTGAAGCATTAATATGAGGACCATAAATGGGAATAGTATGGCCTTGGCACTGTTGTTGATGTTGTAGTGGTTGGTATTGTGGTTGTTGTTTTTGGTTATGAGTTGCATGTTGAAGTTGTTGTAACTCAGCAAGTCCTCTAACATAGTGATTGATGCAGATACGAAAGTCATGATTACCGTGTGAGTGCGGCTGCATGATGAAAGGCAAAGATTTTTTTTTCTTATGATAATGGTAGTAGGTGGTGTAAGCATATGTCTATATATATACTTGTAAAATTGCTTAAATAAATAATAACTACAGTCTTGACCAAAAAAATAAATAATAATAACCGCAAAAAATAATAAATGCTAGAATTTAATTTTTTTTAATTTTATATTTAAAATAAAGGCTATCAACGAATGTCCGGTATGTGTCAACTTAGTTGTATGAGCTTAATGTTCTAACTTTAAGAGATAAAGTTCACATTCCTCTCTGGATAGTTGTAAAAACATTACTTCCATCGTTATTAAAAATAATAAGCATTAAATATGCTTTTCGTCCATATAAATACACCAATTTTTTTCATTTTAGTACCTCTACAATTTTTCTTTGACATTTAGTCCCTAAAAGTTTTTCATCACCACTTTGGACCCAGCTTTTTAGACAACTCATATCTTACCTTCATATTTTTTAATGAAATTGGTAGAAATACTATGACAATCTCTCCAAAAAAAATATTTTTTTAACAAAACATGAATTAAATTTGATTTTCTACATTTTTGGAGCTTAAAAATTCATATTAATTCATGTTTCATTAATAAATCTAATTTATGTTGGAAGAGATTTTCATATTATTCTACACGATTTTAGAAAATTTCATAAAAATAATAATAATTAAGACTACAAATGAGTTGACTAAAAAGTAAGGACATACTTTCAGTCCATACTTTTTAGTCAACTCATGTTTAACCTTTATATTTTTCAATGAATTTTTCCATAGATGTGTAGAATGTTATGACAATCTCTCTAAAAAAATTAGTATTTTTTTAACAAAATATGCACCAAATATGATTTTTTTTTAAGTACCAATAATAGAAAAATTTATATTTAATTTATGTTTTGTTAAAAATTCAATTGTTTTTTTTTAGAGATTGTCATAATATTTTACACATTTCTGAAAAATTTCATTAAAAAACATAAAGGCTAAACATAAGTCGACTAAAAGATAAGGACCATAAGTAGTAATCCAAAACTTTTGGGACTCTAAAAGTCTAACAAAATATTATGGAGACTAAAACAAAAAGTTGGGATATTTATAGGGACCAAATTTTTTTTTCAACCTAAACATTATAAGATATATAATAGGGTATAATATGTTTGTTAATGAGATTGTTACTCATATTGTTGCGGATTGTTTATATTTCAATGAGATTTAACTAATTTTATAATTGAAAATTTAAATAAATTTTTTTATGATGATAAAATACTTTAAATGAAGGGGTTAAATTGGAAAGAAAAAAAATCTACCCCAAATCACTTGGCCAATATTTCAAAAATTGGGTGCTATGAAATTAGAAAGGGGGTAAACTATGAGGGCCAAAATCACACATTTGAAACTTGGGGTTTAAAATCAGACAATTGAAAAAATAGGACGGGCAAAACATGCAATTAAGCCTAGATAAAAAGTACCTATCCTCTAAGCATTAAAATGGGTGTGAAATGAGGTAAGCAACAATGCACTGCATGCATATTTTGTGGCTGAACTATCAAGTCAAAGATTTCACAAGTGTTTATTAAAATTTTCCTTTTTTCCGATGAACAAAGAGAAAGGTTTATTTAGATTTTACGTAAATAGAGGAATTAAATTTAAATGAGAAAGTAAGAAAATCACAATCAATGAGTCAAATTTCATTGAATATCAAAAAGACTAAATACACTCGCATATATTTCTGAAATTTTTTATATTTAAAATGGGATGTTTAATTTTTATTCAAAGCATTATTTATTAGACATGCGGTTCCCGAGAATATAAGTTTAGTCCATTCATATTTTATTTAATATCAAAAATATTAAATACACTCACATATATTTGATAGTTTTTTATATTTAAAATGGGACGTTTTAATTCTATTCAAAGCATTATTTATTATACATAAAGTGTGATTTCCGAGAATATAAGTTTTTAGTCTCTTGTTCTTTTTTCTGATATATTGTTGGTTACTTTATTCGTTACAAACTCATTGTTGTAATTTTTGTCATATGTTATCATTATGTAGGTCCCATATAAAATTAGTCGGGTCATTTGAACCTCGGAAAATCGGCAAATCAAGAACATCCGAAGAATTGTGAAGATTCAAGAAGCAAAGAATGAAGATTCAAGAGGCCTAAGAAGACTTACAAATGAGAGAAATTCTGTTCCCAATCCCGAGGCAAGTTATTTGAAGACGAAGACTTAAAACGACATAATATCGGAGGATTTGGGCCCAGGAAAGACAAAGCATTCGCCTATCACATCTGCAATGTGCCTATCACATGACAAATGTGCCTAGCACATGAGATAGGCACCTAGAACATGGTGTAGGAAACCATGCGCCTAGGGCATGGCTTTTGCCATACACGCATGCGCTAGGCACACTGCTAATGTGCCTCGAGCGCCTGAAAACTCGGGGAACATTTGTCTTTTCATGTTATGGTTTTTGGGTAAAGCCCGCACTTTTAGCCCAAACCCAGGTAGAAACTCTCACTATAAATACCAGCCTTCCTCATTCAGAATTTCTCTTTCATAACTGGAGCAGTACAAGAGGAAGGCAACTTTGGAGCTTCGGGAGAATTTATATCTTCTCCTTGATTTTCTAGGGTATATTTTTATCTTTAGTAATTTATTTTTAGTTACCATGCATAACTAAATCTTTTTAGGTTAGCGTTCTAAGATGAACCTCTGTATATTTTTGTTGGATATTTATTTAATTTAATTTGTCGTTTATTTATTTTATTTATGCTTTTGTCCACTATAGAGTTTTATTAGATTATAGTCTTTATTTATGTGAGAGGTGCAACCCTAGATTAGGTACTTAGGTTGTGAAAGGACCTAATATTTTTTTCACTAACTGGATGCTTATATCTTGATATTTATATCCTTTTACCGTTAACTATCTGTCTAGGAAGTAAGTAATTATTAACTAGCCAAAGAAACCATAGGAATTGTTGACCCTACTCGTAGGTACCTAGTGGCTAAAACCCATTGGGTCGTGTGGTGCATTGTCGAAGCTAGGAATTAAGTGGTTAGTAATTAGGGAAACAAGCACCTAGCTGTCCGACTTAGAGTTGTAATCTAGTAAAACTATTCTCTTGAAACCCTTAGTAAGGTAGACGTAGATTAGGGTTGACCTTTTGTAGAACTACTAAGTAAGCTTAGAGAGAGAGTGTGTTATGAGTATCCTAAGATTCATAGATGGGCAGACCTAAGGGAACCTTGTCCTTCAATTCATTGGGAAACACTGGAAAACCAATTTAAGTTTTTGTTTCAATTACCTTTGAATTAGCAAAACCCCGCACGTAAGGATCAACGTGTGATCAACATGTGCAGTTAGCCATCAGAGGGAAAAACCTAATTAATTAGGTACCCAGTGACTAAAACCCATGGGTCAGGTGGTGCCCTACCTATTTAGGAAACTCCCAACGGCCTTATCACTTCTATAGTCACCAAGAGATGAATAAACGCGACATTTAGATTACGTATTATCCAAAAATAAATATACAGAGGGGATTCGAAGAATCCTAACCGTTGCTTACTTTTCTTCAACCAAAAACAGGTAAATTCGTTCTGTTGCAAACAGATAAAAATTGCAACTAACTTTTATACCGTCAACTTTCAAAAATAAGTAACGAGAATTGTTCGGACGAAAGGACAATCCCTGTGGATACAATACTTTACTTACTAACTTTATTACTTGATGAAAACGACTTGTACACTTGCTGTTGCGCAACTACGCTATTCAAATTAAACATGAAAGTGTGCATCAAGTTTATGGCGCCGTTGTCGGGGATTGTTTATATTTTTGACTGAACTTTCCGAATTACTTATTTTTATTTATCTTTATTTTTCCGCATTTTATTTTGCTGTCATTTAATTTTCAGTCATTTATTTTTCTGCATTTTATTTTTCAAAAATACAAAACAAAAAATCAAAAAAAATATAAAATACCAAAATTATTTAGTCCTAGTAGAGTCATTTTTTTTTTTTTTAAGTCTAGTTTGCGTTTAGTTTATTTGTTTCCATCACACTAACATAGTTTAATTTTTCATTTTCCATTTAGTACTAACATTTTTATTTTTTCTTTTTTGTTTTCCCCATTTTGGAACTAACCCCATTCGTTTATTTTTATTTTTCAAAGTCATAGTTTAGGTTCATATTTTTTTTTCCCGCATTGCATGTAGGAGTCATAGTAAAAATAACAAGTTGTTATAATATCTACATTAGATCGAGTCTAGTTTAAATTAGGTGTTATTTTAGAGTCAGTCCATTAAATTTTTGCATTTAGATTTAGGTTTAGCATTTAAGATAGTAATAGAGTCTTAGGATTAATTGGTAGTGTCATTAGGTATTAACTAGCAATAGTTAATTTAGTTCGAGTCAGCGTTTTATAGAGTCAAGTAACCGCATAAAGAATTAACCCCAAACCTAATTTAAAATCAAGCGCAAATTAATCTTTGGTTAGGAGTTTTTTCTCGAACTTGCAATTATTGTGTGAAATAGGTAACCATGGACTCAACCGAAAGCACGCAACCAATGGCAACAGGGGAGGAGACCGAAGAACAAAATTTGGAGCAATTGGTAAAGTTATTAAAGAGGGTGAAAGTCACTAGTTCTTTTGTGGAAAAGTTGGAGAAAGAGCCCGGATACCTTGAATTCCAGCAAGAAGTGGAGCTGAAGCGATAAGAGTTGCTGCAATCAACACAAGCTGGAAAAGACGAACAGGTGCATTTGGTAGACATTGAAAGGAAGATACCTCAGACTAAAGATAAGCAAATGAGCAAGGACGCACAATCATAATTTAATGCTTTGCATCACATTTTAAAGAAATATGGAATAGTGACGCCAATCAAAGAAGTCGCCGAGCAAAATCCATGCTGCATTAAATTTCTTCAAGAATTATTGAAAACTGATGCCACTTTATCTGAGGAAGAAATCCTATCAATGACTAGCGAATATTACAACACTAACGAGGTACCGGCTGAAGACAGGTTCGATGGTGAAGGATGCTTTACACTCCCCATCAAAGATAATGGAGAATATATCGGTGAAGGATTATGCGATTCAGGAGCAAATGCTAACCTAATGAGCTTGACCAAGGCAAGGGAGTTGGGAATTAGATATGTAGAAGCATATCCTTACACAATAGGGTACGCTAATGGCAAAGCATAAAAAGCTATTGACATACTCAGGGATTTTCCTATTAACATTGGTGGCTTCGACTATTATCTAGACATCGTAATTGCAAACACTAGAGGGAGATACGATTTTCCGCTAATTCTAGGCAGAAATTTTTTCACCCAAGGAGGTTGAATATTAGATGGTGAACAAGGGAAAACTACCACCCACACTTCAAAGCTATACGAGGTGTTCGCTGTGACTTACTTAGAAGATGATGCAAGCCAAACACTCGAATGGAAACTCTTCAAGAAAATGGTAGATGCTTATGCCCAATGGAAAATTGAAGAAGAGGAAGCAAGAGGGTATCCATCAGATGAAGACCATGACTTTTAGGAGGAAGAAAAGATCAAGCCTGAAGGACATGGGCTCCCTAGCACAAGTTAGACATATATGTCAGGCTCGAGACGCTAAACACGCGCTGAATAGGAGGCAACCTATTTCGTCAAGCTAATGACCCAAAAGAAGCTCTGAATATGAGGCAACCTATTGACCGTCGGGACTCAGACGTTAAATAAGCGCTAAAGAATTGAATTAACAGTTGAAGATTTTCCAACACCACCTTTCCCCATCACGAGTATTGTTAACTTGTTCACATTCTATGTCATGCAATAAAGTGGGGGAAACTATGATAAGAAAATTCCAAAATTCGACCGAGAATAAAACTAAGCAAATAAAATACATTCCAATCGATTAAAAATATCTATAAGTTTAGATTGAATTTGAAAGCATAACCTTTTCCCATCACAATATTTGTTAACTTGTTCAAATTTTATGTCATACAACGAAACGGGGGAAACTACTAAAAGAAAATCCCAAAATTCGAAGAAAAAAAAAACAAAGAAACTACTTTCAAATTTCTATTAAAGATATCTATAAGTTTAGATTTCAATCAAAAGAAAAAATTAAAATAAAATGAAACCTCCTCCTTCATTCTTGTCAACAATTCAAGCAATTTGGTCTGGGTTGCTAGTGCAAATGTGTTGAATCTTACCCATTCATGCCTTAAAGCCGACGACGTCATCAACCAATTGTCCTAACTTAAAACAAAAAACCAATACATAAAATGTAAACAAAACTAAGTGACACTAACCCATACACAAAATATATCCAATAACAAGAAAAAAAACATTTGATGATAACCCCAAAATTTTGGTCTTTCTTTATTTGTCAAACAAATTTCATAAACAAAGAACTCACCTGAGTTCGTGGTGCAACTTCGACTGTGTATTTCTGATACAACTACAAAGGCAAATAGAGCGCTAGAATTGTATTTGATTGCATATGTGATGTGAAAAATCAGCAAGTGCACGCCTATTCCGACAGTAGTAAAAAGAGTTTCGTTCCGACAGGGAGTTATGAATTCAATTAACTTTAAATAATGATTAGGTGAGAGTTTGCTATTAAAAAGTTTGTATTTTTAATTGAAAGAAAATAACAATAATAAAAAGTGCCTTGGGATTATTGGTTCGTCATGGTGACAAATCCTTCACAAACAAACCCTAAACCAGACTTTATATTGGATCCACTTTCTAAAGACAAGTTTCTCTTAAGCCTATCACGTCTCCTTTCGGTCTCAGTGAGTGTGTTCCTCTAGCAACCACACCTATTCTCATGGTTGATTGCTATTGGAATCCTTGAAGAACGAAACTTTATTTGTCTCAAGGTTTGCTAGACTATTCTCATGTTTCGCAATCCTTGTCTAATTTCACTTGTTCCAATATCAAAACTTCTTCTTTCGATGCTTTGTTTTCATATTTCTGATGATGAATTAACAATTATTAACCCTCCGTTGTCGCTTTATGAGTTTGATACTTGTTAATTCATTATATAAACGGTGAAATTAGATTAGAAAGTAGATTTATATAAAATTAGGGTTCGAGGCTTGGTTTGATTAGGATTAGGTCATTAGACTCATCCAACAATCCCAAGACAAGAAAAGTCTACTCACTCACGTTCATTGTAGACATAGAAGAGAAGAAGAAGAAGATAAATAAAAGAACAAGAAAATAAAAGAAAGAACTTTTATTAAGAAAGACAATTGTCACTATTGAATTCCAAGAACAAAAGATCAATTGTTGTGATAGCTACCTACTCTATTTATAGTTTACAATGACTTAAGCCCTAAGAAATACATCACTAGAATATTCCACAAGAAACCACGGGCTTTTAGGTCAGAAATAAACAAATAGGTAGCTTGTCCATGAAGCAGAAGTAGCAAAAGAGTATCCTGAAGGTTGGCACGGCCGTGTGGCTGGTGGCACGGGCCGTGCCAAGTCTCTGACTTGGGGGAGACATATTTTTGTCCTCAATTTTCGTATTTTAGGCACGAATCAACTCTGAATCCTCTTTCTTTTGCTCCAAGACTCAATCTTTAGAATATTTGTTCCTGAAATTAAATAACTTGCAATTGAAGTAAAAGAGTTCTAAAAAGGAAATAAAATTAAATAAAACAAACTCAAATATAAATAAAACGGACTCAAATATTATATTAAAAACACTAATTATGGACTCATCATGAATCAGCTCCAATTCTCTTTTCTTTTGCTTCAAGACTCAATCTTTTGAATATTTGTTCCTGGAATAAAATAACTTGCAATTGAAGTAAATAGCTCTAAAAGGAAATAAAAACATATTAAATCTAAATAAAATAAACTCAAATATTATATTAAAATAACTAATTATCGACTCATCATTGACTCATCAAATATTCAAAACCAACATGTACAGTCAATGTTTGAGATAGTTGGGGTCACCTCGACTAATTTGACATATTATGTTGGCTTTGGATTTGTGACACATGAGAAGGAGGAAAACTTTGTTTGGGTTTTACAAATGATGCTTAAACTTCTAAAATCAAAGGTTAATATGCCTAAGGTGGTTGTGACTGACGGGTATACAACTTTGATAAATGTGGTGGCAACGATTTTACCCGAAAGTAGTGCAATACTTTGTTATTTTCATGTTGGGGAAAATGTTAAAGCCAGGTGCATCACTGACTATAGATATGCTTTGCGAAAAAGGGATGGTAAAGATGTGAAACATTGCGATGTAGTGAAGACGTTAATGAGAGCATAGGATGTTATTGTTGAATCACCCACTCAAGAATTACATGCAACTGCATTAGTGGAGTTCCAAAATGTTTGTAATGATTTTCCAAAGTTTCTAACCTATGTCGAGAGCACGGTATTGGATGTTGTTAAGGACAAAATAGTAAGAGCATGGACAGACCATGTGTTGCATCTTGGCTGCAGAGCCACCAACAGAGTCGAATCAGCTCATGCTTTAGTAAATAAATATTTGAGCAATAGTGTGGGTGATTTGGGTACTTGTTGGGAGAAAATACATGATATGTTGGTGATCCAGTTAACTGCGATAAAAACATCATTTGGTCGAAGTTGTACAGTATTGAAACATAGATTCAAAGACGTCATTTTGAAGCTGTTACAGATCTGAATACATTGAAGCTGAGCTGTTACAGATCAGCAAGGACATGCAGGAACTGGTACATCTCAGAAAGGTCCCCACACTGTCAATTGATTATGAAGATAGATGGGCAACTCTGAAGACCAGAGCTTCTGATCTGCTGAATGTTGTTAGCCAGAAGTGCATAAGGATTCAAGCTGCTGCAGTAAAGAGGTATTTCAAGGCTGTGCACTCTGCTGAAGAAGCTCAAGCTCCACTTCTGTTTTTAGCAAATGCTCCTTTCTACCCAGAATCAGACTATGTGTCTAGGGAAGCAAAGATGTTCAAGCTGCTGAAACAGAAGGTACTGAAATAGCAAGAAGATTCTAAGGCCAGAGAAAACTTTCTACTTCAGAGGCAGCTGGCTCTTGAAGCAACTCTCAAACAACAGGCTGCACTCATAGAACAACTCATGAACAAGCAAACCAACCCTTAGAAGCACACCTTATTTTTTTTACTTAGTTATTTCTCTTTGTTTTAATTTGTTTAGCTTCTGAATTTTGTTTGTTTAAACTTTGTACTTCTCTTTATATATATATATATATATATATATATATATATATATATTTTCAGAGTTATTTCATTTTTGTCAATGTTTTTCTTTACTTTCCTTTATGTTTTTTTTGTTAATGACAAAAGGGGGAGTAGTAGAAGTATTTGATTAAGACTCTGAGCCCAAGCTAAAATGAAATTCTATAACAATTTCATTTAGGA
>Ga0315914_1007280_pt1 | contig 15381 bp, 9 predicted proteins | sample MpolenodulesMG_FD_203920 | JGI IMG/M metagenome (GOLD analysis project Ga0315914, IMG submission 203920) | Medicago polymorpha root nodule microbial communities from Los Angeles, California, United States - elongated nodules | ecosystem: Host-associated > Plants > Roots > Nodule | place: USA... | reverse complement strand
AAAAATCGCTACAGTAGACTATAACATTACTTTGTTTTGGCAAAGTAATGACTTTGATTCCATATTCATTTTTGTTGATTTCCATATTCATTTTTGTTGATGCAATCTAAATGTTGTTAATTTGCTTTTTTGAGATTGTGCATGTCGATCACTCTCAATTATCACTTAGTTTGATTCTTTCTGAGTTTATTTGCAACTCTACAAATAATAATATAGGCAATTTGATATTTCATATATGAAACTCTACAAAATTCGTGCATCGCACGGGTTAGATTCTAGTTAAATATAATCATCATATCATATGACACACAAAAGGAAAACAGTTTTTATTCACATACATACATGGACCATAAGTAGGGCAAGTGAAGAAATATTCTTCACCTTTTCACCTGTTTTCAATTAATTTTCAAAGCTAATTATCCATTATGTTGACTAACTAACAACAATCAATCATTCATTGAGACGAGGCTCCATCCAAACTAACTTAGACTTTTGTGTTTCCTTGCCTCCACGTTTATTTGAAACGTCACAAAGTCACCCTTTCTAGTCTTCTAAAGTTTTTACTTCAATTTCTACTTAGGTACTATTCATTTACACAAGAATCTAGCTTAACATAATGTTCAATGGCCAAAACCTTTTGGTAACATATTCAATTATCCATGCCCTTGACCAAACTCAATTTTCTTTTAAATTTTGATCAATGCCACTGTCTCCTTATATATGTATGTTCCTTGTCAAGTTTTAAATAAAAATCTAAGACCACGTATCACGACATTAAGATTTTTTATGTCTATGCGACCACAATATGACTGCATTGGCCATATTTGACCGCAATTTTTTTTCCGTTTACAAGTATCGTGAGACGATTAAAAAACTTTTTTTTTCTTCTTCTTGTATCTTTATGTTTGCATATATAGACATAAAGAATATGCAATTTGTTGTAGTCTAGCAGAGGCCAAAAAGCATAGTTGGTGAATGACAAAATAGGATTGTTAGCTAAAACCAAATTCTACATAATACCAAACTACTGTCTGATGTTTCTGCCTGACCATTGGCCAATGACCACATTACATTCCTGCATGATTCTGTTTCACTCCTAAGTTTAAGAAACACTAACTCACTTACATTTTCAGAGTGATGTTATATATAGCAAACAATTAATTCGTGAAATCTCTCAAAACATGTTTAGAGTTTAAAAAGGAAACGTCGAAACAACCAATCACACTTAGTTATGATGGCTTCATGATAATTATTCTCGCTATATTTAATATTTTCCATTTTTGAAACATGTTGATAATAAACTTGTAAGACCAGCCTATTGTTTGATCAAAACATACCAATTAATAACAGGAATTGGTATAAATAGGAAGTTTATGAAAATTAACAATGTGGCCTTTCCTTAATGAACAAAACAAAAAATTTAGCTACTCAATTCTAACTTCAATGGGTTCTTTAATGAATTCATAGTCTAGTTTCTAATTAATGGAAGTATATGATCAATGTAACAAAGAAGTTGGTGTATAAAATCAATGAAGACAGAAATAGTACACAACACAAGCAAGCTATACATGCATCATTTATCACCACCTCCCCAAAAAGAAAAAGAAAAATAATTTTTGCATTAATTCCAAACCACCATCCATAATGTTTCACTGTACCCTCAACAACAAATTAAATTGAAACAATATATAGGGTACTCTAAATTAAAAAAATACATGAATTTATATCAAACATATGCATACATATAAACCTGTTGTCTAGCCAAGAGTATTTAGATGAGATGGCTCGGATTTCTTTCAGTTTAATCATAGGTCTTGAGTTCGTATTCTTTGAGATTGCAACAACGTTAAAATTCTTAATACAGAAGTTTACTGCTCGTTATGATCTTATCGGACTCGAGAGATTAATATCTGCTATCGAGTACTCCTTCCAGAAGATGGTGATCCACTCCCAGATCCATACATATTATGTCCCATCATCATCATCATAGAAGATGGAACTCCAACTCCATGACCATAAACTCCACCACTACCCTCACCAACACTCCCATCTCTCTGATCACTCCTACCAATCATAGCACTCTTCTCTCCTTCCATCTCCCTATACTTACTCAAATAAATCTTGAGTGGCTCAACATAATCTTCAAATCCAAGTGTTGTCATAGCCCAAAGAAGATCATCACCGTTGATTGTTTTCCTCTTCTCTTTCTGACACTTATCAGAAGCTTCTCCTGTTATGAAACTGATGAACTCTGATACACACTCTTGCACTGTTTCTTTTGCTTCTTTTGAGATCTTTGCGTTTGCTGGTAAAGCCTTTTTCATGATCCTACTCACGTTTGCTATTGGAAGAAACCTGTCTTGCTCTCTGCAACCTGTTTGACCACCTCCTGACTCATTGTCTGATTCAGCCATAGTTGCAAATCTATGAAATGCTACCAACCATATATAGTCTTATTATATGTGTGTGTGCATTTATATATTCAATCATATGCTAACATAATAAAATATTCTTTACACTAGTGTGAAGTGAGAAAAAAAAGACCATAGTGTAAACTATATATAATGATTTAGATTAGATTGTGGGATTCCTTGGATTCATCTAGATATAATTATAAAGAATTTTTGTGCTCATAAAAAAATGTGGGTGGTGGTGCCTACAAAGAACAATTAATTCAAATTTTAAATTCGCTTACAAATAATTAGAGGTTGAATATACAATGAGCAAAATTATAAAATATGAGAACGTTTACCATTAATCAAAGAGAGTCATGCTAACAAGTGCTTTGAATTTCTTGGATTCATCCAGATAAAAAAAAAGAAGTGGGTGGTGGTACCTATAAAGAAGAATTAATACAAAATTAAAATTCACTTAAAAATAATTAGTTGTCTCATACATACTCAACAAAATTATAGAACATGAGAGTTGTTTATTGTTAATTAAATTAGGAAAATGTTTTTTGTACCTAAAAAAATTAGGAAATTCTTTGTCAAGGAATTAGATATAATAATACATTGAAAATTTTACACTCAACTTTTAAAAAAAATTAAAATGTTATTGTCAATACAAATTTTTTATTTTGAGTTCCACTTAGTAGCATGACTCAGACAAGTTTAGTTTTTTTTTTTTTTTAATGTGACCAACCAACAAAGTATATAAAAAGTGAAGATAAAAAAGTAGGTATGGTATCAAAATGTGGAAAAATTAATGAATGAAAAAGTTTGGAAATTGGCGGGTGAATTATAATTCATAGGAATGGGGGGAGACGGGGAAGTGGGGTATGTATGGGTGTTTGATGAGTGATGCCTGTGTGTGTATTTATGGGTTTTGAGTTTTTTATAGAACTAAATTTCGAAAAATTTACCTCATACCATCTTAATTATACATACCTCTATCCCCACAATTAATCAAATTTTACCCTTATCAATTTTGAAAATCCACTTATGATTCCGGCCAATTCAGTTTTCAAAAGTGTCGGGATGAAGACACTTTTAACTTTGAAAGTGATTCGTTCCAGTAATTTTAAAATTGAAAGTGCTGATATATAAATATGGGTTTTACTAGAAGTCATCCATAAAGGCGTTTTTTAGCAACTTACATCTGAAGGTGTGATTTTCACTTTTTAGTTATAATATTGCTAAAAGACACCTTCATAAAAATTAGTTGGTGTCTTTTAACAAATGCTCATAGAATAACTTGCTAAAAGACACCTTCATAAAAGGTGTCTTCTAGCAAAACCCTATAAATATTTATTAAAAAAAATTGTGGGGGCGTGTGGAATATATAGCTTACAATTTATAGTGAATTAAACTAGTGTGTTTAACTTTTAAAAATAAAATATGGGTCTCGTTAACCAGTGAAAAGTGGTGTAATAACTAGTTAGTCAAAAGTAACAGTTTATATTTCCAAGACAATTTTTCTATTTTTGGATTCCTTAACCAGTGTCCCGGGGCACTGGTTAACGTTCTTCATAAAATATTTATGATGAAATTTACATATAATCTATCTAGAGAAATTATAAAGTTTAGTCCAAATCATATAATTAGTATGAACAAAAAGTCCAACCACCTCTTCCAAAGTCATATCATATAATTAGTATGAAGAGAAAATAATGTTTAATTGTTGTGGTACTGTATTGAGCCGTGGATATTTTGAGGCCATTCATGTCTAAGAAGGGGTATTGATCACGTGTGTTTGAATTTTTACATTGGCTTGGAACTGCGTGGACCTTAGAATCCAAGCATCCATGTCACTGCTGAAAGGAGACAATGGTGTAAGGACACCTTTAATGGTGCAACTCAACAAGACTACAAGAGTATTGTCATGCTCCCCTATCACTTTAAACTCAAAGTAATCCTTTTTATTTTTTGTTTTAATGGTGTCCTTAACCTACAAGTTGGTGACTAAAACCAAATCAAGGATGTTTATCGGAGGTGCTCTAAGTTATCTCTAAAGTAAAAAGTAGGCTCGGTTGAACGAAAGGTGGTGCATGTGTGACGGGTGAAGATCCTCTCCATTTCTTAAAGAAAATGAAAATGTTAATTACTATAGTTTTGAAGTAAATATATAATATAAATGCACATATTTCAAGAATTGAAGACATTAATTGCACATTTATACATCAAAACTTTGGTAATGGAAGAATTGAGAGAACTTAAAATAGAGAGGATCTTCATCCATGTGTGACACTGAGCATATTTTTTTGTTCGTTTAGGTCTTTCTTATAATCGTAAGTTAGAGACTAATCTTTTAAAATATGCACCAACAAGAGATTGAACGTATGATCACATGTTTAAGAGAGACAATTATTTGTCAATAGAAAAATTTGTAGGTAATGAAGATAATTCTAGTACAAAGTGTGTTAAGCACTTTTACTTCATGCTTTTTTTTTTCTTTTCATTTAAGCTACCAAATATACTAAATGCATGTTTGAATTTGGGGTGAGTTTGACCAAATTAAGGTGAGTCACCGTAATTTTACAAAAGATATACTTTAAAGTTTATACAAAATCATGGTGTCACCATAATTTCGATAAACCAATCGTGATATCAAATATGTCATTATTGCATATTTGGAATCACGGATATATTTTTTCCCTCCCAATCGAATTTGTTCCATACGTATGAGTCATAAATCAAATTTCTGACCACACGTTTAAGGGCCTCAAGTCTCTTATCAAGTGGATCAATCCATTGTTAATGTTGAAGATAGATTTTGATGATACATGTTTAAATCTCATTTTAAACTTTTACAATAATTATATAATTCAGTTTAATCTCTCGAAAGATTAAAATCAATTTTAATCTATCAAAAAAATAAATTGAGAAATAAGTTAACTCATAAACCAAAAGTCCGCAAACAAATGTCCTTCAATAAAAATAGAATTCGGCTATTCTCCCAGCAAGTTTTGCTCCCACCCCAACCAAACTGATCAAAATACCCCTGCGTTATTAAACTAACGCATGTGTAAAATGATGCGTTACTTAACTAACGCGGCGTGACTTAAGACACGCAAGTGAAAACCACTGTGTGAGTTAACTCACGCCTACTGACATACCATGTTGGTGTTGTACTGATATGCATTCAATGCAAACTATGTGATCCGTAATCTTTACACGCTCATAATTGAACTGAATTACGCCAGTTTAACAACATTATCAGATAATACGACATAATCGATCAAAATTACACAAAATCATCGTTTTTGTCACGATCACATAATCACACATAACGATCCAAACGGTCAAAATTACACAAATTCGTCGGTAATGACCCGTAATCACTTAATCACAATTAACGATACGTAAATGATCCAAATTACATGAACATGTACTTAAATTCCCAAAATCACATAATGGTCCAAATAACCAAAATAACCAAAATTCATTGTATTTCTCAAAATCACATAATCACATATAAACGATCCAAATTGCACAAATTCGTCGTTAATGACGCGTAATCACTTAATCGCATATAATGCCACATAAACAATCCAAATTACATCAATTTATCCTTAAATTCTCAAAATCGCAAAGTCTCACATAAACGATCCAAATTACACATAACACAAATTCATTTCAATTCAATATTACAGACACAAATTCGAACACATTAGACTATTACACGTTCATTAATATTACACTTCAACGGATCAAACATAAATATGTACAGTGTTAACCTCAACCATTAACCTAAACATGTAATCAACGTCGCTATTATCTTCGAGAAGTTGTGAATAATACACGGTCTTCCATAAGTCTTCTTCCTTATCCTCCCCCAAGTTCACGCCTGACACATTTACAATCACATCACATGTTCTATGATTTGAACCAATATGGATAAAGAAGTCGTCAAGTTTTACTTTCAACTCGTCCAACTTTTCGGTGGGATTTACAAAGAACCTAGCCCTCCTTTTCACATATACATAACGAACATGAAGTTTAACTGGATCTTGTGCATCTTCAGACATGTTTCACTTCACAAAATATAATGAAAAACAAATTTGAGAGAAATGAGATAAACTAAATATTTGAATAATTAGAGACCAAAAAATGGGAGCAATAATTGGCGTGACATAACCGGCCACCAAAAAAAAATTCACTTCATATATTTATATAATTTTAGTTACATATTGGCCACAAATATCCAAATTACATATTCGGCCACAAAAAAATACGTCGGTGTGATATAATGCAAAAAATAGGACAAACACCGACCAAAAAGCCTCATAACCTATAACCTATCTAAGTAGTCTAGTGATAGTGCTAAATTTCCGTCTTCTTTCATGTCTTCCATGACTTCAAATTCTTGTTTCTTTTTTTTTTGCGGAGTGGAAGTATCACCATAAATAATTGGATTGTGCTCATTTGTTGGTTTCTTTGGCGGCTTCGTCTCCTTGGACATGAGTTCATTGAATGCGTTTTGTCTATCCAAAAACTCAAAATGTCAATTTTACGCCCCACCAATCTTGTTATTATTCCACTCCATACAACTCGGTGGTAACGGACAACCTTCCTTCAAAATAACATGAAGATAGTGGTCGGGAATTAAGCAAAGACACATGATGTTGGAATGTGGCTTAAGTGGTGGAGCACCTCGGATTGGGAAATATGTCTCACATATACCTTTTTCAGGCAAAGTCAGTAGAACAACGACTCTATTGTAGCAAGTAGCAATAATGTGACCCATATCCGGAGTGGTCAACCACTTATCTACCAGCGCAATACCACTTGTACATTTTGGAGGGTGTTAACCATTCAAGATTATGTTATAACGCTCCTTCGTGTCATATATCGGCATGTAGTCACTCTTATGATTTCTCATTTCATGAATAAGTGCTTGACGAACCAATACATGATATTCCTCATCCATCCCTAAGTGCCTAGCTATGACCCGGAATCCACAATGACCATGCCCTTTAACATTCACAATTTCTCCAACAAAAGGTCTCATGATATTTGGAATTTGTGAAATGTATGGGATATTCCAAAAAGGTTTTGAAGTAGACGATGAAGCTTGTGAGCGGGAGTAAGTACCAATACGTGCATCCTTCCTCTTTGGAAGTGACTTATTGGGTTGTGAAGGTTGACTATCCGGATTTTGAGAATCAATAGTCTCCCACGTAAAGGGCATTCGACCCGTTGATGATACTTTGAGTGTAGTCCTCTTCCTTTTAGGTGCTCCCTTGGTTACCATCTTTTTTGAAGGTGGAGACAAATTTGTGTCTTCCGGAAATGCTAATTGACGCATGATCTCTTTGATGTAGAGTTTCATCTTGTAAGGGCATTTCTTGAGACGTTCTTGAATGTCATTCCACTCTTCCATCACGAAAAATCATCATCAACCTCTTCTCCTTGTACACTCAACATTTTCCAATGAGAGTATATATCATCCAATACAAGAGGCAATTTTTGCTTACTTTTCATGACAACAATACACGCACAAGGAAAACCGTACGATGTCTTTTGCACACAACCACAATCTTCCTTACCAAATCCAAATGTCTTGGAGCATTTCAATTCATCATAGATAAATTTCAATGCGCGTCTAGATAAATAACCCTCCAACTCTCTCATCATCTTGATTTTTTTTGTAGTTGTGTTCTAAGGCCGTTTTGTTCCTCCCAAAACTTCCTTATATCTCACCAAATTGCACGACCAACATCTTGTCTATTTCATTCCAACATGATGCCAAATCACCCACGCTACTCCTCAAAAAAAATTTCAATACTCCATGAGCCGATTCAACAATGTTGGTGGTTTTACACCCTAGATGCAAGACTTTATTCGTCCATGCCCTCACAAATTTTTCCTTACGGTTCAAAACTGTGGTTTCAACATATACAATGAACTCAAGAAATGGCATGCATACTTCTTTGAATTTCAATAAATCACTTGCATATGATTCCTCCATAGGAGATTCGACCAACTCTTTCCAAGCACTCACGATTTTCTCAACAACATCTCTATTCTTCTCCTTGTCCTTCCTCACTTGTTTCTTGTCAACGTTTGCATCCCTACGAGGCTTTGGTTTAACTCTACAATTCGTGATGCACTTAGCCCTTACATTCTTCCCTTCATGAAAAAAACAAAGCATAGTGTATGTTTCAGGGAAAACTGTGGCAACGAAATTCATCAAAGCAACATCCCTGTCAGTGACAATCACCTTAGGCATGTTGTCTTTTGAGGACAAAAGACCTTTCACCATCTTAAGTGCCCAAGTAAAGTTATCCTCTTGTTCAAAGTGAAGAAAGGGAAAACCAACGGAATACATCATTTTGGTAGAGGTGCAACCAACTATCTCAAATAACGACATTCAGTGGTTGTTGGTTTTGTAAGTGGAGTCCATGACCAAAACGGTCGGAAAAGTGTTGAGCAATTTAATTGACTCCGGATGAACAAAAAATATGTCTTCAAGAGTGGTTTCCTCACTATTGCATCTTGTGTAATAGACGTATTGGTGCTCCACCAACATCGTAATCAAGTATTGTAACTCCGTCATGTTACCTCTTTGCCCCTTGCGCCATCTAGTTCGCACATTGTACACTTGCTTGATAGTTGTTACACTTTATTTTTTATTTTGCTTCAAATTGGTGAGAATATTCCGAGGCACCGTCAAACTCTTTGTCATGTCGATAACTTTTTTCTTCTCCTCCGCACTAAGTCTACCCGCAAGAAGGTGTCCTTGTAACTTTTCCTCCAAGTCATGGTCGTGCATTCCACAAAGCATTGCTATCCACCAATCATTTGTATCCTTATCAAAGAAACCTTTCAACCTAAACAAACATTGACATTTCCTTGAGTCGATGCCTTCAAGGTTTGGTTTCTTCCTCGTCTTAGGTGGCTTGTATATCCCACTCCTTTCACATTGCATCATCAAGTACGACCTTTTTAATCTTGATTTATCTATACAAACAGTAAATCCGGCCCTTTCCCCTTGTCGACGAACCCAACCAAGTAACTCTTCTCGCTCTCTCCATCTTGCATTTGTTGTAAAAAATGAGGCGGTGTTGCGAACTTTGCAAACAACACCGATAGGTATCGGTTTAGGTTCTTCAATTTTACCAATGTTAGCTTGAAATGGAATTTTGACTTTAAACGGTTTCACATTAACGGTTGGTTTGACATCACCGGAACCTACGCCGGAAGCATCGCCGAAAGCTTCAATTTTGGCCGGTTTCGGTTCAACGTCGTCACCCGCCACATTGTCAACCATCTCACTAGTATATCTATTGAATAAAAAATAACAAAGAAAAAATTAAAAAATTACTTGTGGAAGAAGCTAACCAAGAACAAAAGTGGCGTAAAAAATTCAAAAAAATTGTCTACACACAGTAGCGTGACTTAAGTCACACAACACTTAACTCCTGCGTTAAGTCACACAACCTTTAACCCTTGCGCAAGTTAACGTGCGCCAAGCCCTATTGCCTACGAAAACCAGACGAACCAAGCACAAAAACCAGCAAAATGAGATGAGTTTAGATGATACATTACCTGATATTTGCAATGATTTGGAATGAGGATTTTGACCCAAAATATCGCACTTTTTGGGTTTTTGAAGGTGGAGGGAAAGAAAATGGTGTTTGGAGTATGGACTGATGGGTTTTGTACAAAAACAGTAACTATGCGTGACTTAACTCACGCGGCATGAGTTAAGTAAGGCATCGTTACTTAAGTAGCGCAAGGGTAATTTTGTAAATTCAGTTTGGCGCGAGTGTTTTGTGCTGGGAGAAGAGCAGAATTCATAAAAATAAAGTTATAGTTCATCAATGTTGCCCAATTTCTATACATTGTCCATGTCCTCCTTCTCTCTTTGACCCCCTCTTTTTCATTTCTTTGGCGATGTTATGTATTTTTGGATTTGTTGATACTAATGAATGAAGATAATGATGTTTGTTTAGATTTGTTTGAAAGAAAATGTTTTTTTCTTTTTTTTAGGGGTAAAAGAAAATGTTATTATTGAGATCAAAATATACCTTCTCAATTTGATCCTTTTGCATAAAACTTCAATAGGAAAACCATTGGAGTTTGAATGAACGGTACCCTTTGAAAATCAAAATCAACATAAAACATTGTCTATATACACATACTCTTTATGAACCACTTCTTCCAAAATAAAATATAAGCAAAAAGAGTAGTTGAAAAGTTGATGTATGTGGTTAAAAATTTAGTCTGATTATAAAATAGTATTGAAGGGAAAAAAATCATAATCAATTTTTTATGTGCTTAAGCAACAAAAAAAAATCCAACTTGTTTATTCAACTAATCATGCATTACCACAAAAGTGACCATGTATACTTTATTGATTGTTTAACTTCTCTCTAACCATGTTTAACATACTAAATTTTATTACCACTACAATTGCTTTCAAATGACAAAGCCAGTACTAATGGTAAATCAATGTGATTTACCTCATCAAGACCAACATTGTTCACTTAATGAATCAAACATCACAATGTAACAAAGATTGAATATCCTATCTAGTTGTTTAACCTTTGCTGATGCTTTTCAAGAGTTGGACCTTTTCAATGATCCAGCATTCAAGTACATATAATACTGCTGTTCAGAGAAGTTTGATGATGTAGATACTGGAGTATATCCAGAATATCGCCCATCCATCTTTGCCAAACAAATATCGTTCATATACTTCAAAATATCAGTCTTTTGGACGAATGGCTGAGACGCGTATTCCACAAATGGCATCCACTGCAGTAAAGAATAATATGAAGAATTGATATCTCCCTAAGGTACAGTACACTCTCAAACTTGTATGTAATAAAGCAAAACAACATTGAAAAATGAAAAGGAGAGCTTTGATTATAAAGGGTGATGGCACATGCTTTATATTTCAAGCTCGTGAATGGATATCATGAAACTGACTTGTAAGGTGATGATTGCCTAAGGGCCTGTTTGGGAGGAGGAAGAAAATATTAAGTGATGGCTTAATGAAGGAAGGAGGAAGAAAATGGTGATATATTTATGAACCATAAGTATTGAACATTTTAAAAACCAGAAACACTGCTTAGTTTGAAGCCTTGAACTATAACTAACGTACCTGTGCACCCTCTATCTCTGACCTCTGCACTTGGATCTCAGACGAAAGAGGCCGCAACATACACATAAAGAATAAATCTGACTTCTCAAAGAATGAACTGTGACTTTGTCTGTTTATCAGATATTCAGATGAATGGAGAAAAGAATGCTCAGTCATCTAAATCTTGACAAGAATCCAGGAAACTTTAAAGGAATAATAGGTTACTAATTTATCAAGAAAAATTAAAATAAATAAATGTTCCAAGCACACATTCTCCCATAAACAATGATATTAGTAAAAAAAAAAATGGACATGTCAATATGAGATTTGAACCTTCTACCTCCAATTTGAAGTCCCATTTTTTAATCATTAGACCTTCTGAATTGATAACATATTCGTAAAAGTATGCTACCTGAATGCTAATACTTCCAGAAATTCTGAATCAACCTATAAAATGGAAAGAACCAAGAGTTAAATGCCGGTAGAGGAACCGGAATCTACATGGACTAGCCCACATGTAATTGTACAGCATCGGAATTACTTACTCCTGTCTCTTCTTTGACCTCTCTTACCGCTGCTACACAAATATCTTCTCCCTGCATAGGTTAAATAAGTAGGTTATATATACACACAGCATATCATCATATACAAAAATAGTAAAGCTATCCAAATCCAACACATTTACCTGATCGACAACTCCGGTAGGGAATTTCCAAACTCCAGTTCCCTGAAATAGTCCACTATTTTCCTGAACAACTAGTACCTAGGATTAATGAAACAAGATATTAGCTGCCAAAAGAACCGTGTAAATTCAGATAACGAACATGAGAGAAAGTGATAAGAAATAAGATATGTAGGAGCAATGCGTGAGAGAATGGAGATATTAATTAAATGAAATATAGAGGCTATTCGTCAGTTATTTTTAGGAGAGGCAAGATTCTTTTTTCCTAAATGATCAAATACACTAGTTCTCTCTCGGACGAAAAGCACACAAGTTATTTTTCATCCCAATTTACACGACATTATCATTCTACCAAGGTACAAGATAGGAAAACTACATTTGTTAAAGGTTCAACCCTCAAACGTCAACGCAATACTTCCAATTAACCACAAGCTTGATTACGAAGTTGTTTAGTATTTAATAGCGAGGAAATACCTCGTGTTTTTCATTCATGACAAATGAACCAATGCCAACCCGGTGTGTGGCATTCGCAGGAATGGTATTTGGACTTTCAGGAATCCAATACACAAGCATTAAATATTTTGGTTCTGCATGGTGAAACCAAAAACCTTCCTGTCATAGAAAGAATCGTAAATGCATAAAATTGATACATGGCAACATTAGTAGAACTCCAATTTTCATTAACCAAACTTCTCAACAGAACCATTATCAATATGGTAAGCAACAGACTCACCTTAACTAAGGCTTCAGCAAGACCGACTAGACTGATAGGTAATTTAATCCAAACTCCCTTCTTGCCCTGCAAGACAAGGTCGATTTACTAACCGAAATAAAAAATTTGTGACAGATTCTAAATTTCCAACACATATGTAAGGATAAAAACACTTGTTGCACATAATCACTTCCAGTAAACAAAATAAACAAGAACCCGAGCTTATAGCAATTGCTAAATCAGAAAGGTAATGCAAATTCAAATAGGAAAATATTTATTAATTACCATCTGTTTCCAATGTAAAATCGAAGCTCTTAGAATTGAGACGAATGTAGTCGAATCCATTGGCTGATCAAGCTCGACAATAACACCACCATACTTGTCATCAGTCGATGTTAGTACTTTAATCCGTTGAACTTGATCTTCTGCCGCGGTTGACATGCATCGAATAGGAACCGTGGTTGTCACTCCAATCTTAACTAGTAAGAAAAGGAAACATATTAGATTGTTTATTTTAGAAATTCTAAAGAAACCTTAAGCAACTACCTCTTGAAGTGGGTCTTGTAATTGTTCTACATGAAGATATGAAACGTTGAGTAGCATTTGCAAGAAAACGAGAATTATTGGTTGAAGAGAAGATAATTGAGAATTTTGGAAGCGATCTAAGCATGATGTTGTTGTTGTTAATGTGAATCAAAGTATTGAATGAATGAGGTTGGAATTGTATTTATTTGAATTTCAATGGGATGAAAATTGAAATTGAAATTGAAACAGAAAAAGTGGATTGCATTCAAGGAAGTGGAACATCGGACACGGTGAGGGAAACCAAAAGTAGGTATTGTTCCACGTCGACAGTATCTAGATGCTGGTTTCTCTTGCCCATTTTTTATTGAATGAAAAAGTTTTTTCGTCCGGTCAATTTCATTTCCTAATTTTTTGAAATAGTTGTCCATCACTTTTATAAATGTCAACCAATTTAGTTTTAGGCAAATAACACTTTTTTGTTCCTTTTAGTTTAACATAATTCTTAAGTTAGTATTCTAAGTTTCGAAAGTTTCAATTATGTCCTTTTAGTTTGACAGAATTCAAAAGTTAGTCTTTAAATTTTAAAAGTTTCAAATAAATCATTTTAGTTGATAAACTATTTCACTGTTAGTATTCGTTTAATTGATGCTGATGTAGACGTTAAGTTGTTGACTTGAATCAAAATGTTATCTTTTAAAAGCTCAAGGGTGTTAAAACTCTACGTTTAATGGTCACAAATGATCATTTATAGTGCTAGAAAGACAACTATTTACAACAACAAATGTCTTTCTTGCACTATTAAACGACACTTATAGTGCTAAAATGATATTTGTGACCATTAAACGTAATGTTTTGACACCCTGAAACTATTTAAGTGACAGTGTTTTGATCCAAGTCAACAACATAACGACTACATCAGCATCAATTAATTATTAATTGACAGTAGAGGTAATGGTGAAATAGTTTATCAACTAAAAGGACCTATTTGAAACTTTTGAAACTTAAAGGACTAACTTGGAAATTATGTCAAACTAAAATGATCTATTTAAAACTTTTGAAACATAAATGACTAACTTAAGAATTCTATCAAACTAAAAGGACAAAACGTGGTATTTGGCCTTTAGTTTTTATGTACATGTTGCGTTAAACGCTGACGTGGAGTTTCAAGTATACTTTCATGTGTACACGAACAAATTTTGATTGAAATTGTTTTTTAATGGTTACTAACTTATGTGTTAAATAGACCTGGATATCATCCTAAAAAATAGTTCAAATGATGAGGGTAACAAACATATTTATACACCCGACAGTCTGGAAACGTGAGCAATGCGGGATTAGAAACAAACTATAAACAACTTCAAAATCAACTTCAACACCCACCCTTGCGTCTAGCGTGGGCCTGTGTGTAATTCCGACATTGCAATCTTTAACACAACTCTATATACCATGTTAAATAGACTTGAATCTCATCCCAAAAGGCAACTCAAAGGATGAGGGTACTCAAACATATTTCTACACTCAACAACACATGAGGGCACTCAAACATATTTCTACACTCAACAACACTGAAACCTGAACAATTTAAGACAAGAAACAACTTCAAAAACAGCTTCAAGAAATGAGATCAATTGACTTTCTGATTGAAATTGTTTTGTTTTTAATCATCTACAATCCCATCTTTGCATAAAACACAAACACCGACATTCAACTCTTGATGAATGGCCATCTAATTTAAGAGTTTTTTGAGCTAAAAAATCTTATGAAAAAAACACATTTGCCTCATTTTAAATTTTAAATTTGAACCCAAAGTTGCACTATATCATTTTTTGACACAAAACAAATGACATTCATTCATTCAAATTGATAGGGTACATCGATGCAATACAAATTCGCTAAAAACAAAAAGGATAAATCTGTGAACAAACTCACG
>Ga0315914_1007279_pt1 | contig 15383 bp, 3 predicted proteins | sample MpolenodulesMG_FD_203920 | JGI IMG/M metagenome (GOLD analysis project Ga0315914, IMG submission 203920) | Medicago polymorpha root nodule microbial communities from Los Angeles, California, United States - elongated nodules | ecosystem: Host-associated > Plants > Roots > Nodule | place: USA... | reverse complement strand
ACAAACCCTAAACCTAAACTTTATATTCGACCTACTTTCTAAAGACAAGTTTCTCTTAAGCGTATCAAAACTTCTTTCGAAGTCAGTGAGTGTGTTCCTCTAACAACCACGCCTATTCTCATGGTTGATTGCTATTAGAATCCTTGAAGAACGAAACTTCATATATCTCAAGGTTTGCTAGACTATTCTCATGTTTCGCAACCCTTGTCTAATTTCACTTGTTCCAATAACAAAGCTCCGTTGTCGCTTTATGAATTGATATTTGAGATGATGAATTAACAAATATTAACCCTCCGCTCTCGCTTTATGAGTTTGGTATTTCTTAATTCATTATAAAAACGGTGAATTAGATTAGAAAGTAGATTTATATAAAATTAGGGTTTCTGGCTTGGTTTGATTAGGATTATGTCATTAGACTTATTCAACAATCCCAAGACAAGAAGAGTCTACTCACTAACGTTCCTTGTAGACATAGAAGAGAAGAAGAAGAAGAAGAAGAACATAATATAAAGGTGAACTTTTATTCAAAGAAACAATTGTCACTTATTATTTCCAAGAACAAAAGATGAATTGTTGTGATAGCTAGCTACTCTATTTATAATTTACAATGACTTAAGCCGTAAGAAATATAATACTAGAATGTTCCACAAGAAACCACAGGCTTTTAGGTTAGAAATAAACTAATAGGTAGCTTGTCCATGAAGCAGAAGCAGCAAAAGAGCATCCTGAAGGCTGGCACGGCCGTGCTGCTGGTGGCACGGGCCGTGCCAAGTCTCTGACTTGGGGGTGACATATTTCTGTCCCATATTTTCGTATTTTCATCCCGAATCAGCTCCTAATCCTCTTTCTTTTGCTCCAAGACTCAATCTATTAATTATTTGTTCCTGAAATATAATAACTTACAATTGAAGTAAAATAGTTCTAAAAAGGAAATAATATTAAATAAAACGATATCAAATCTAAATAAAACGGACTCAAATATTATATTAAAAATACTAATTATTGACTCATCAGTTCACCGGAATTAAGATGATATATGTCTATCATTTACGTTTATGAGACATATTCACCTGAAGTGAATTCAAGAACTTTTTCTTCCTTGATTAAGTTTAGTATGACATCAAAGACTCAATTTATATGAAAGATGTGTTGCAATATAGTTGTATGTCTCACGTGATGGTGATGAATATATGAAACTCTTTGAAAGAGTTAATTTTCGTGAGATATTGAAGAAATGACATTATATGTCGGTTTTAATGTAGTTTGTTAATTATATGTATTGTGGTATTTTGTTTTTTTAGTCAATATTAGTAAATACAGATATTGGAACAAAGGCAAGCATACATTTTGTACCTTAGAGAAACAACATGATCAAGGAATTGAAAAATGTTCTTTCAACAACTCAATATGAAGATAATATCTCAAGCACTGCTCATTTGTAGAAGGGTATGGAGACAAATCAGATCTCTCTTCAAAGTCACCGCCAAGTAAAGCTTTTGAGTAACTAGAATAGAAGACTAATTGACTTTCTTTGTCTCATATACGATTGTCTTTATGAGCGGGAGACATAAATGTGTTCTGCACTCTTTTTCCCTTAACCATGGTTTTATCTCATTGGGTTTTCCTGTAAGGTTTTTAACGAGGCAGATTATCACACAAAAGGATGTTGTACTCTTTTTCTTTCACTAGAACTTTTTTTCCCACCGGGTTTTTCTCCAGTAAAGTTTTAATGAGGCATATCCTTGATGGACATCCAAGGGGGAGTGTTATGATATTATAAGTGGATGTCCATATAGAAATTAGGTTATTGGGTTATACTATTAGCTTATTGGGCCATATTGTGCTTGCTCCCCAAGTTATTGTATTTCTCTATAAATAGAGCTCATATAATTCTACACTACAACGAGAATAATAGAATTATCTCTCTTCTCTTTCTTTCTCCTTTTCTACTTCTCTCTACTTTATTCTTGTTCCTATTTTTTTGGTTTCATAACAAAGCCCTTTTTGTTACGAATTAAAATAATAGTGTTTTTGCTGTAAAAATCAGAATCTATTTTGCTTTTGTTTATTCCGATAAAAATTACCTTTTAAAAAAAATATATTTTAGTTTGTTTAGATACATCTATATAAAAGCGATTTTTTGTTATAAAATTAGTTCAATCTTTTAATCCATATTTTATCTCTCCTCTTTTTTTGAGAAGCTGTCTCATTTGAAGCTATTTTTAGATCCTTAAGTTCCTGACTTCTATTCATACAATTAAGGTGTACCGGTACACCATAATTTACGGGTGTATCGCTGAAACTTCCTCTTGCGTTTGGTGTTTGGAATGTTTCGTCAACAATAACATCATAGCTAGACTAATAATATTAAAAAATTAAATATCTTTTAATACCCAATAATTTATGATTTTTTGAATTTTATTCCTTAAAAAAATTTGGCCAATGTTAGTTCATATTTTAAATATCTTTTTAAAAACTAGAGATTTAAGCCAAAATTGAATAATATTTTGGAAGAACTAAATATAAATTAAAATATATATTCAATTGATTATCAAATTTATGGAGAGGTGGCACGAATGAACATGGTCATTTCACATGTCATTTGATGAAATGGCAATTCCACAAGATGATGTGGTCAATCTGCTTCAAACAACCTTTTCAAACTTGTGTTGAAAACTTCAAGTGCCTTAAATACCAAATCCTTTATGTGGCCTTCATTCAATAACCACCAATTTAGTTGAGTTGTTGTACAGAGGTGGCTCAGCAAAAGGATGCGTTTGGAGGCAATTTGAAAAAAAAGAACTGGAGAGGTTATTTCATAAGCTGACTCCAACACTGCCCTACAAGTTTTGAATGCTAAGTTTGGCATCCCAATGTGTTCTGGGAAGGGAATGGTGGTACAAATAGGATTTTTAAGTGAACGGTGACGGCAAAACCTAATTCTGCTCAAGACATAGAGATCAGCGAGGTAGACACTCACTATTTCTCCCAACAAAATATTTTCCATGCACTCGTCCGGAATCAATCTCAAGACTTCATGCGTAAGGGACTCGGCTATCTGTCAAGTGTATCATGCCAAGTCTAAATTCTCCAATCAGAGGTGCATCAATTCCATTACCCTCTTCCTTTCTTGTCAATGACCTTGTTAGCTGATACTAATAATGCAGCTTCATCTTCAAGTTATCTTTTGTTTCTCTTTCTGATTTTCAGTTTATATGTTAAAACTATTAATCCATTTATATGAATTAAGAACATCAATCTTCCGCATCGCAACAAGCTAAAAAAAGTACAGATTCTTCACTTTGACCAACACCCCGATTACTTCCCCTCCGGTATTTTGGACCACAATATATCTTCTTTTTTTTGTTATATTTGAGACCGGAGTAGTATGGTTTAATACCATTTTATCCTTCTCCGGTATCCCTTACTTTGAAATTTAATAAAAAATATAGCACTGATTGGATAAGAAGCAAAACAGAAATTGATGAAGAGCATACCTGATCTTTATTTATTTGATTTTGAGGTGAACAAGTTACTATTTTTTTCTAAATTATTAAACCCAATTGAATCATGCAGTATACACATTATGGGTCTAAAATGTTTTCTCTTCCCCAAAGGGAAAAGTAGTATATGTACATGATCACGGTGCACTCTGAGTCGAGCCTCCTAAGAGCCTACTCTGCTCACTTGTTCCTTGGATGTGCTCTCAAAGATCTTATCAGCACTTGCTACCTCAAAACCATCCCTCCTATGGAACTCTTTAATCTGTTTCATTATAGTAACAAGATGAATTAGCAATCCAACAGAAAATGACTAAGTGTATGTTTGGATTGACAGTGAATTCGGCAAAATCACTGTGGCACCGTGATTCTGAGAAGCTCCAAAGTTGCAAAAATCCCGGTGAGTCACTGTGATTCTACTAATCCCACCATCAATCCAAACATGCACTCAATACGCAAATACACATATCATTCAAATTCTTAAAGTAGTCCACAATTTTGTCCTAAACTGAAAGACAGATCAATGATTACAAACATCTAATCTCATCCATAAAAATCAGAGATGAGAATTACAATACAAAGTTAAAACATGATATTTAAAAGAAAGAATGCTGCTTACCTCTGTGTGAGGTAAATTTTCATACTGCGGCAGCACGAAACGCTCTGCAAATTCAATGTAGGAGCATGGAACTGATTCAGTTATACCATCAGAAAATTGGAAAGAAACTGAATCTGCTACAGTTGAACTTTGTTGGAGAAGGCCATCTGGGCTCACTGGAAATGGAGGAAATATTCAAGTCATTCGCATGATCCTTGATCGTAATGTGAAAAACAACTTCAACTTCAAGTTATTTAGCTATAAGTCTGAGAGAATGCAGTACATAACATACCGAAAAAATCCTTTTCCCAATTCTAAATGCTAAAGCCTATCAATGATGAGAAAATCTATGCAGAACAATTAACAACCAGTTTTAATTATTCTAAATACTCAGAACTTTAAATTTAAAAGGGCTTATTTCCTAAATCAGAAAGAGACCAGCAATAGATTGACTTAAGTTTACACATTGAATTCTTTAACTTTGCTTAGAAAATATCCAGAATATTTTATACTTGCAGAGTAATAAACAAAGATACTTACCTTTCAATACTCCTCCTTCAGAATTCAATCTGAATCCATTCTCCTCAAGAAACTTGTTCAGCTTTTTAATATCCGTCAAATGAGTTTTCAGACGATGAGTGGAAATAGTGACATGATTAAGTGCATGACCATTGACTAGCGTCCACGCAGCATACTCACTCTCTCTAGTATCAATAAACCACAAGTGAAACAGTGCTTGAAAAAAGAAGATACTTTCTTCAAATAGCATTTTTAGGTGGAGAGATACTAATACCTTGCCAATTGCTGAAACTCCGAATATAATGGTTTTTCCCATGTTAAATGTCCCAAGGAACTCGCAAGAGCTGCATACTTTTTTCCATTACCAGATGATTCGGTGTATTTCCTAATTATTTCCTGTATGAAATTCCCACCTTCTTTTAGCACAAACAGATTTCTGAATGCTACATTGCAAGGGAGAGTAAAGGATAAACCATTGGTGTCATGCAATGCAATAATTCATATGACGACAGATATGAATTTTAGAAGTAAAATAACTCATTATGAACAATATTGTAATATACGTGTACCAACACCTAAATCTTAATATATTGTTAAGTGTCATATCTAACACTAAAAATCAAAACCCTGTATCTCTTTGTTTCTCAAATGATCGTTATCATATAAATGAGCTACTAGTCATACAACAATTCATCTGATACGGAAAAAACCACTGCCTTGAAATCATGGTTTTGCAAGCTCTGTACCAAAGAAATTGTACACATACTAGTGGTAAATACAATTTAAATTTCCAAAATTTGAAAATTGGTGCTTTCTGTGCACTGGAAATTGTCACTCTCTTGGAACTAATCTTTAAATGTTGACCTTTAACAAAACATTATATCTATGATTGGAATTTTGCAAGTTAATCTACGATTCAAATGGTGAGAAAGAAGATAATGAAAATTAACAAATGCCTCCTCAAAACCTCAAACACTCAAGTGAATCTCAGAAAAATATGCAATATACTTTACAACATCATGTCATTGATTATATCTAGAGCTGAAAACATAAATTTCCATTCCATTTTCAACATAAAAATAAGCTCAACAACTATAGTCATATTATTACTTGCTTACTTTAGAAACTAAAACTGTAAATAAAAGGGACGACTAAACAGCCTCCTCCATAACAATCATTGTAATTCTTGGGGAATAGACGCTAAAAGATACTAATGATATTCGTTCTCACCAACATACCTGAGTTTGTGGACTCATCTGATCTACCAATAGCTCTGATATAAAAATTCTTGGCAAGGGACCATTCATGCCAGTACCACTGCCAGAAAGTGAATCAGCAGGAGGTGAGAACCACAATGCCCTCAATTTTTTCCCTGGAAATCTCAGCTCCTCTCGTTGCGTATAGCCATAATCCAGGAAAAAACCAGCCATGGAGTCAATTCCATAACCTTTCACCTATAATCAAGTGCACAGGACACAATAACTGAGCTAACAAAGTATAATCGAGCAACCGAGAAAACTATGTATGCGAAGGAAGGAAGTAAATGAGAGAAGTACCCCAAATGTCCTGAATGCAAGATGATCATAGCATAAAGAGTTGTTCTCGACAGAGTGAACAAGGTCCAATATGGCCTTTGCTGTAGGATTTCTGTTCAAGTACACTGACTGCATACTCTCCAACACACCCCTGAAAAATGCTTCACCTCCCTACATACATAGAAATCACATTAACACTTGAAAAACTCATAATCCACACACCCCTTAAAAAAAAGGAATCCAGAACAGGACCAAAAATATATAGAACAAATTCTCAGATTCATTATCACTATCAAGGTTTTAAATAACTCACGCAGACTACAACATGATCTACAATAGTTCTGAGAATTGCTGTAAAATACAACAGATGCGGTCTCACTCATGGTCGCAGAGATATAAAAAAAATTGACATCACCACCTAAATCGCGTGGCGGAAATTTTTGGGTCAAATTTTGGTTTTGGAGGAGGAAGAATTGATTATAGAGGTGCATAAATGATTTTGACGCCTTTGAATGTTCTCAAGTGGAATTGATTTTGTCCCCGGAACTGTTTTAACTTGAAGCTAGATTTTGGAACTTTTGTCTCTAGAATTAACCTTTGCGTGGAATTTATTGTTCAATTCACTTTTTACATGAACACATTCAAACATTGATCACCTTACATTCAATTTTACAAAATCAATTTGTGTAAATGAAATCAAATGTTTGGGATCATGGTGGGTTTTTCAAATCTGACAAACTCGCAGTGAATCCAAACATGCAAACACAATCTTAATCACTTTTTGCATCCTAAGTATCCATTAATTAGTAACACAATCAAAAATCAAATTCCTAATTCTTTTTCAAAACCATACATGCAAATAATTTTATGGGGGCGTTAAGATGAGGGGCATAAGATAAATAAGTAACCACTACAAACATGAAAGATGATAGGGTTCAGAATCAAAACATAGTTAAATAAAACAATAATTCTTTGGCAAAATACACCACAGATCCCAGTGTATCTTTGGCATAATGGCGGGTCCGACAAAATCCCAGTGGCACCATGATTTTGTTGAAGCTACAAAGTGTCACAAATCATACTAAGCTAATAGGTTCCCCCAAACTCCATACCAAATATGCACTTGGAATCAAGTTGCCACTAAATCAAATCCACCGTGAATTCAAACATGCACAAGGTCTTGATCACTGTTAGCAACATGGATATCCATTGATGATAACACAACCAAAAATCAAATTTCTAATTTTTGTTCTTCTTTCAAAACCGTACATGCAAACAATCTCTTTTCATGTTTTCATGTGGTTAATAATTTGTCACTCTAAACATGAATAATTTTAGGAATTTCAGAATCAAAACATGAAACAAGAACTCATAATTATTAATATGAAACAGAACAAAAATCATCATGTTTGAACCTGAACTGATGATCCCTGAGAGTGTGATCCATTTTCTGATGAGTACGTACAAGACACAGACATGTTTCTGGCTGAAGTGGATAAACCTAAAGACAAATGTTTGGTGGAAGATGATGGTACAATATTCCACAATTTGGGTTTGTAAAATGAAGAAATTTTGCGGAGAGAGATGAAAGGTGATGAAAGTATAAGACTTAGTTGTTGTAGAAAACATGGTTAAGTGGTTTGTTTTTTACTATAAACTAAAGTGCATGCAATGTTATTTTATTGTTGTTTGATGTTTGAAAGGTATGTTATTTCTATTGCAAGTTGCAAGCACTGTCAGCAAAACCAAAATGGATGACAACATTCAATAGGAAGGGAATCTTGTTAGGTACCACATTCAACTATTTTGTTTTTTTAGACGGATGTCAATCATCAGCGTGCAATTACAAAGATTAATCTTCGAGTCGAGCAAGAAGATAATGGATTACAAAACTCTCATTAAAAATTCAACACCACTATATTTTTAAGATTGGTCTGAAACTTGGAACATATAATTAAACCGAAAGAGATTTTTTATCATCTTATCGTGTTTTCGTTTACCTCATTCAACTATTAATGGCGAGGAAAATGGGCATGCCTAATTTTTTTTTTTGAGGATTGCTAGCAACACACATTTTAACACACACTTTTCAACACACTCCCTTTGATTAGTTAAAATTCACATGGGACCTATCAAATCATGTGGGTCCTATATACATTTGGTGGTCCTATGTGAATATTAACCAACCAAAGAGACTGTATTGATAAATGTATGTTAGAATGTGTGTTGCTAACATTTTTTTTTTTTTTCCTATACGGCTCTCTCCTTTAAATATCTATTTTTGTACTATTGTCCATAAAGGTCTGTTTTATTTGGTGAACCTATAAAGGTCCGTTTGATACAAGCAAGTACGAGAACTAGACAACAATTTGAGTTACAGACAATTTTTTGTCATGATATTTGGTAGACGGTATAAAACACAAACAAAACAGTGAAATTTATTACAATTTTACTTCTTCCATCTTGAAATGATGGACTAAATTGACCAATTCACATATATTAACAAAGTGTGTAAACAAAAGAAAGGGAAAAATAATATATTTACTAAAATATTTTTATTATGTATTGATCAACTCACATTTACCATAGATTCAAAGTATAAAATATAAGATTGAGGATGATGCAAATAATATTAATTAGAGAGTATAATTAAAAAAATAATTAATATTGTAATGAAAGTTAAAAGAAATCATTCATTTAGAACAATTTTTTACAACTAAGTTATTCATTGTGGAGCATACGAGGAGAGAGACAGACAAAGATGGGAGAACAATGAGATAAAGAAGTAAGAGAGATTAGATACCCTGAGAAAGAGAGGAGAGTTATAGGAGAGAGTGTAAGAGAAGGAGAGAGAATATGAGAGAGATAATTTTTTTAGTACAAAATAAAATGGTATTTTAGATTGTTTATATTTAATTGGGATATACTTATATGGATTGGTTCGATGTGTTGGCTTAAGACTTTAGAATGTCATCTTCTTAAAGTCTCATGTTTGATTCTCTTTGGTGTCATGTCACTCATGGTCACATAGACATCAAAAACTTTGTCGTCGCCCCCTAAATCATGATAGCAGAACCCTAGTTCCACTTTTGGAAGAGGCAAAATTGATTCTCAAAGTTTAGAATTGATTTTGACGCAAGTGGAATTGATTTTGCCTTTAAAATTGATTCTAACTTGAATTTAGAATCTGGAGCTTTTGCTTTGACAAGAACTTTATTGTTCAACTCACTTTTATATAAACGGGTTCATACATAAATTACATTATGTTCAACTAATTACTTTTACGAAGAATCGATTTCACCAAATCAATTCATTTATTATCAATTTTTGTCACATGGAAAACTAAACCCGTACCTAAAATCTTGATCACTATTAGCATCAAGGATATCCAGTAATTGGTAACAACCAAAAATCAAATTCCTATTTTTTTTTTCTTTCAATTCAAATCCATACATGCAAACAATTTTTTGGTTCGTTAGGATGAGGGTCATGTGATAAATTACTAACCACTCCAAACATGAAAGATTTTTGGGTTCAAAATCAAAACACAACAATAATTCTCATTATGAAACAGAACAAATCAATAAAAGAACAAAAATCATCATGTTTGAACCTGAATTGATGATCCCTGAGAGTGTGATCCATTTTCTGATGAGTAGTTACAAGACACAGACATGTTTCTTGATGAAGTGGCTAAGCCTAAAGACAAATATTTGGTGGAAGAAGATGGTATAATATTACATAATTTGATTTTGGAAAATGAAGAAATTTTACGGAGAGAGATGAAAGGGGATGAAGTATATGATTTAGTTGTTGATGAAAACATGATTATGTGGATTGTGTTGTATAAAGTGCTAAACTGCATGCAATGTTATACTTTAATGTTGTTGTAGACTAAAGACAGATAGATAGATTGTTAAGGTAACTTCTACAATCTGCATGCTTATCTATTGCAAGTTGCAAGCACTGTCAGCAAAATCGCAAGGGAATCTTATTACGTACCTCATTCAACTATTTTTTTTTATTTTTATGTGAAGTCTTTCTCTCTCGCCAGTTTCGAACCGAGCATGCCAAAGTGGGGTTTAAATAAATCAATCCAACCAACTAAGCCACTTGTGAAACCGGCAAAGGGTGGGAGAGATGTAGGACAAGGACTTCTAAAGAGATCATTTATCCTAATACGACTCTCGCTCGTTAAGTCCGCTTAACTACGGAGTTTTGATGAAATCCGGTACATTAATGTTGATAGAAGTTAATCTCTTGAATTAAATAGAATTGTAACGCCGTAAAACTCTTATTTAAAAAGTTTAAATTTAATAACATTTTCAACACCAAATTCGAACCAATAATGGACGATTAAGCCAAAAATCAAACGTCACTTGAATACCAATGCAAAGGAAAATTGGTCAACCCTATGTTTTCCTCTGCGTATAAATAAAGAAAAATGACATAAAACTTACCTAAATTGTACGTGCAAAGGAAAACGACACACATATATCATATATATACACAAATAAATATATAAATAAAAATGTTTTATTAACTTAATTGTTAAGGACAATGTGTTGTAATATGTAAGGGTTGAAGTTTGAATTTCAACCACCTCACTTATTCGCATTTAAGAGATGAATTTCTAATCACTAGGATATTTGAATTATATGTATATTATTATTTAAAAATTACTATTTAGTTTTATTAATTAATACCTTGAAGGTGTGTTTGGATGGAGGATTTAAGAGGGAAGGGGAGAGGACTTATTTTTCTTTTTTATATTACGAACTTTATAAAATAATTTTTAAAAAATTGAATTAACAACATGATAAATTATCATATTATACTACAAAAACACTTAATTTAGTTAAAAAAATTTTTTTTTACATTGTTTGTAATTCAAAAAATAAAAAGTGAGCTCTCCCCTTCTAAACCCTCAATCCAAACACACCCTTAAGAAGAAAAAAACTACTGTATGTCCCTTTGAGTCGCTTTTAATCGATTTGTTCGTACTTGAGTGACTTGGTTTGAGTGTTTATCTGTCTTAAATGATGGTGTGACTGCTTTTTGGAAGCCACACCGAGCGTCTATGCTATTGTTATGGGTGTTCCTGCCCCTGAATTCTATAATTATTTTACATGTATGTTGGGTTTTGTAGTTTACGAGACATAAATTTTTCCATCGGTGTTGTTTTAATATGTCTCGGTCCTTGTGACTGATTTCAGACTGTTTGATATCCTAGTCATTCGTTATGATTGACGCTGGACCGTTTCAACAAGAAAATGTAAGTATTACTTGTTGTCGTCGCTCCAGGCAATTTTTGGTTCTTGGACTCTTTATGTTTTGACGATCATTCTATTCACCAATATGCAGACCTCTAAATAGTGCCGGTTAGAATTAACTAGAGGTTAGATCCACTTGTGTGGTTTTAAATGTTTGTACTGTCCATTTGGATTGACCTATACTTTTATGCGGAAGTAATAGTCATTTTAGTCTCTCAATGTGTAACGAGTAGTCACAGTGGTTTCTTAGTGTATCAAAATTCTAAAATAGTCTCTGATTGTACGCTTTGTTAGTCAAAATAGTCACTAACGCTAAAATAATCCTTCAATATTCACAATAACTCTTTTCATATAGAGATTGAATTGACAATAAATATATTGAAAGACTAATATGATAATATTAATGTAACATTTCAATGTCGGGAACTATTCCCTATATTTTGAGTAACAAAGTCCACAATCTAGGACTATTTTAAAATTTTAATACATTGAAGGTGACTGCTCGTTACACATTCAGGAACCAAAATCACTATTATCTTTTTTTTGCACTTATTGTGTTAGATTATATGGTCCTCCAATTTTATTTTATTTTTTTTACATTTTTTTAATCTCTTATTTCTAAATGTTAACCCGTGACGCAATATTAACCCTAGATTTAACCTAATTTTTCGCGTGACTTTACTATATTAACTCTAGATTTAATTTATGCAAAATGTCATCTCTTATTTCTAAATGTTAACCCGTGACGCAATATTAACCATAGATTTAACCTAATTTTTCGCGTGACTTTACAATATTAACCCTAGATTTAATTTATGCAAAATCTCATCTCTTATCTCTTATTTCTAAATGTTAACCGGGGACGCAATATTAACCCTAGATTTAACCTAATTTTTTTGCGTGACTTTACTATATTAATTCTAGATTTAATTTATGCAAAATGCCATCTCTTATTTCTAAATGTTAACCCTTGACGCAATATTAACCCTAGATTTAACCTAATTTTTTCGCGTGACTTTACTATATTAACCCTATATTTAATTTATGCAAAATGTCATCTCTAATTTTAACCTAATTTTTCCCTCCACACTTTTGCATTTAATGTTTATCTAAAGTAAAATAAAATTATGTTCCTAATTATAAGCTGTTTTTTTGGAAAGGAATAATCGTTAACCCGTCTCGCTATACTTAACCTAACCTCTTACTTATAAATGTTAATCTGTGTCGTTATACTTAACCTATTATGTTACGTTACTTATAAATGTTAGTCCGTCTCACTATACTTAACCTAATTTTTCCCTCACACTTTTGCATTTAATGTTTATCTAAAGTAAAATAAAATTATATTCCTAATTATATGCTATATTTTTGGAAATCTCTTACTTATAAATGCTAACCCGTCTCGCTATACTTAACCTAATTTTTCGCTCCACAATTTTGCATTTAATGTTTATCTAAAGTAAAATAAAATTATGTTCCTAATTATATGCTTTTTTTTGTTGAAAGGAATAACCGCTAATCTGTCTCGCTATACTTAACCTAATCTCTTACTTATAAATGTTAACTCGTCTTGCTATACATAACCTATTATGTTACGTTACAGTATCAAGGACGATGTCATGGAAAATTATGTTATGGTACAGTACCAACGTCTATATGATAATCATGACATTCATCTAAACTATTTTGTTACCTATTACCGTTAAATATTACCTTTCATATGGCATGTGCGTTAGCACGGGTCGATGGTCTAGTAATATATATATATGGATTTGATTAGGGATTAAAGTCCATAAGTGTGTCAATCTAATTGAAGGTCTTTGATTCTCTTTGATGTCATGTATTCTTAGATTTAAAAAAAAAAGATTGATAAAGCTACACATAAATATTTTCGTAAGTACAGTTTTGATGGACATTTGATATGTGAAAGTGGGGTTGAATCACTAATTCTTCACTAGTCAATATTAATTAATTATGTTTTCAAGAGGGCAAATTCTATGGTACATCCAATATATTTGAGTGTATCGATACACTTTTTCTTTAAATTAATAGTTAAATGAGTTGTTTTTTTGAAGAAAAATATTTTCTTTTATCATTTATAATTATAATAACTAAATTTTATTCATCAAAAGTGTCAACGAAATAAAAATATTTTTTTTTTGAATTTTTATCACTCATAATTGAGAACATTTGATTATTTTTTACAATAATATGTAAAAAAAAAAAAATCAATAACTTTTATAAACAATGAAATGATGTTTTTTCTTATAAAATGATGTTCTATGAAATATAAATATTGACAAATAGCTATTTATTACATAAAAAAAGATCATTTATTTATAAAATTATGAAGGAAGAGTACCGGTACACTCACTATATAAAAGTTTCCTTTCTAAACTCTTTAAAAAGACTTACACGTAATATCGTTTTCTGGTTCGATTAATCTCATGATAATCTTCAACGACAATGGTTACGTAGCGTGTATCATTTGCCAACATTGGTCACTAGATGTATGTGAGATGGCGTGGCCACGAGTCATCCAATTTGTCCACATCTCTAACTTATGACTAACCTATATTTGGCTTCTAATTATTATGAGATTTTTTTAATATAAATTTCCAATTATTAGAATTTAGAAGCTATACGATGTTCTTCTTTATCTTTGTATGGATAACGGATATAAACAATGCTTCTGTCTAGCTGCCGATAGGACTAAGCTTTGTTTATAATTTGGTAAATTCTGCGGTACTGAAGTTTAGTCGGGTATCGATACCTAGAGCCCGTTTGGATTAGCTTATTTTAAAGCTTATATAAAACAGCTTATGTAAATAAATAAGTTTTTATGTATTATTTATAAGTTTTTAAGGTAGTTTATGAAAAATACGTTTATAAAGATACAATTTTCGTTATTGAGAGTTTATAAATTAAAATAAAAGCTTATTTATTTACATAAATTATTATGAAAGCTCAAACCAAACGGGGCCCTAGACTTAAGTTTAGTTGAATACCGTATCTAGGGGTGGGTATCGACTTGGGCTGGGATTTGAGTTTGAACCTTTAATTCGAGCCAACCCATAGGTAGAGTATAGAAGCTTGTTACAAACCTTTTTTTTTCTTTTCGCAGGGGTCATGCTAATCTTCTCTGTATCGTTCAAATTTTATCGGATGTCCTCAAAGGGACAATAGTTTGTTACAAACTTATTACATTCTTGGTTTATATCGGTTTTGAATTATGATTAGTTCGGGTTCATGGATCGGGTTGGTCTAAATTAAATTTTTTTTCGAGTCAGAAACAGAGAGACGAGACATAGAGATGTATGACATGAGTGACTAAAAAATTTCATTTGGTTTTCCTTTCTCTGTTTGACTCGCGATTGTTTTCCGCACATGTTCTAGACTTAAATATGGTTTTAGTTCATACAAAATCATACATTTTTAAGTTTAATCCCTCAAAAAAAAAATGTTCAATTTTAGTCCTTGTTTGGATTTATATGAACTATTTTGGGGACTTAAAATATATTTTAAGTTTTTTAAACAAGCACTATTCTTATAAAGTGCAATATTACGAAGGAAAAGCAACGATTAACTAATGAAACAATTTTTTTTTAAAATGGCATAAGGGGATTAAATCCCAAGTATTACACCAAAAAGAGAAAATAAAAACACCAAAAACCCCCAAATGAGTTCAAGTGGTTAACGAGTCTCACCAAAGTATCAGGCAATGACCCAATGTCCTTGATTTTAAGCTTCTGAATGAATCTTAATGCGCTGACACTCTTCTCGAATGTCTCCCAAAACCTTGCCTATATAAGGAGTTGAAGACCTGAAGAAGATGAACAAGACTATGCTATTTTACTGTGCCATTACCTGCCAAAGTAAAATAGCGCAAAAAACACTCTAGAATTTCTTACCAAACTTTGCATCTTAGAAATCTTAAAGTCATAAGAGTCGGTTCACA
>Ga0315914_1007277_pt1 | contig 15385 bp, 6 predicted proteins | sample MpolenodulesMG_FD_203920 | JGI IMG/M metagenome (GOLD analysis project Ga0315914, IMG submission 203920) | Medicago polymorpha root nodule microbial communities from Los Angeles, California, United States - elongated nodules | ecosystem: Host-associated > Plants > Roots > Nodule | place: USA... | reverse complement strand
TCCAAATTCAATCAAAATAGGGGGGGTAAAACTGCATTTAAGCCATTAAAATAAAAGCTTATTTATTTACATAAGCTATTTTTCATAAGCTCAAAATAAGCTCAAACCAAATAGGACCTATCTACTAGCATAAGTACTTATAAGGCCGTTTGAGAGATCTTTTGGAAACAACTAACAAAAATGTCCATAAGCTATTTTCAGCTTATTTCCATAAGCTGTCCCTGATAGGTTATGAAAATAGTTTATGCAACAATTTGATTTTAATTTATTTGTTATAGAGCTAGCTTATATGTAAGTATTTATATGATAAGCACTTACAATATAAGCACTTAATTAACTTGAAACAATACGGCACCTATTAGGCTAAAACACAAACATTTGGAAATAATTATTATGATTTCCATTAGTTTAAAGTGTATATATATATATCCGTTTCGTGCTTTCGAATCCGCAATACCTGAATTTTGATAGTCTTTTGGTTCACCCCAAAGATTGTCCCAATAAGAATCTGTTTTACCAGAACTTTCCTGCCTCATCATTCTCATTTTTGCTTGTTCCTGCCAGAAAACTAGTAAGCAGTACTCGATCGTGCGAAATTAACCACATATTGAAACTGGGTCAAACATCCAGATTTTTGTCGAAATTTATTATCAAATTTGTGTTTGTGTCAAAATGACGTGATTCTTCATTTATAAAGCAAAAAAACTAAAGTGATTAAGAATATAAGAGTTCTAACCAAGACTTTTGACTGTCTCTTTTCCCATCGTGAACTCGCCTGGCAATAGTAAATGCAGATCATATTAGATATGAGAACAACACTTTCGGACATTGGAAGAAAAGGGTTTCAATCAAAACTAGAAACTTAAAGAGACGAGAAATTTATGACTACATGATAGAAAATTGAAATGCTAACATGGATTATAATCACTGTTATGAAAATTGGGAGTTAGAATGAAGAATGTTTTATTTTTGCCTGGTCTTTGAATTAGGTCATAGAAAATGTAAGCATACAATCATTGCAAACACATATGAAGTCCACAAGAAGAAAATTTATGAATGTTCGAATAACTGCGTCGCTGTAGCACTGTTCTTACCATTCTGAAAACATCAAATGAGGCTGATCCCATTCCTGAAAGCATTAGGGCAACCTGCTCATATTTAAGAGACTTGGTGAAAATCATTATCAGAAAAATCATTTCAAAACTCAAATTTTAAAACTTCAAAAAGATGTTGAAATTATATTGCGAATATAGAGATTATACCGAAAAAATTGAAAGAAATCTATGTTATAAGGAAAGAGGCCGTACATTGACTCTTTCTATACGGCGCATTTCATCTTCGAGTAATGATAGCTGTGCAGCAGATGTCCGATGAATGCAGTCAACAGGGCTGGAAATTTTTTTGTTAAATTAATTCCATTAATTACTACATACCAAATATTCCAAACCTCAAAGTATCTACCAGCTGCAATGATAAATCAAAACTACATACCATAGAAGTTATGATATTGATAAGCCAAGGTGCCTAAGGCAAGCAGAGTTAATTACTAAAAATTTGTTATTTAGCCACTGATTTATCAAATTAGTTGTTAATGAAAGCCACTAAATGAGTTTGTGACTGATTTAGATCACTAGTCACTTATATTAGCAACGAATTTGACATTTTTGATCTATTAGTTGATCGCTAAGTCAATCACTATATAACAATTATATTTGGTAGAATATTAGACTTTTATATTCAATTACAATAATAGAAATGACTGATAAATACTGGTGACTAAAGCGATGCATATAGACATACCAACTGTCAATTGCTTGTTGAACTAACTCCGGGTTACTGCACTGGCTGAATACTCTGGCTCTTCCAAAATCTTCCTCCATTGCAAATACATCAGGTGCTACATTGGCACAATTTTTGCAGCCTGTTGAAGGATTTGATATTGGAATTGGAATATATTTATATGTTCATCTTTGTAATTTCTCATTGCAAAGCTTGGATGTATGATTGGTGCTTGATAGATAAAGAAAATGAAGCTCTATCTAAGGCACGCAAGCTTAATCGATAACTTTTGACGTCATTTAAATGTCTTTCTGGAATTGTAAGATGCTAATCAAGTTCGTTCTTTCGTTGGTATTTACAGCAACTCTAATGACATTAAGTTAGTAATGTTATGGAATGCATTTGATAACAAATCAAGACAAAGGGACAAATCTGATTAATATTTTGCAATTCCAGAGACCATTTTGGAATATTTATAATGTGTAGGACTAGGTTGATACAATGCTACAATTCAAGGACCAAAATGCGCTTATAAGTTATGCAACATTTGGTACAAACAAACTAAAGAAAGTTATTTAGACTGTGTAAGTGAGTGAGTGAAGTACCTATACAGCTGAACTCATCAACAAACACATGATCCTTCGGGCAAGAATCATCGAAGAAAGGATTGGTTGAAGTTAAAGAATAGCCATGAATTTCATCATAAACATTTCTCTGAATGGGATCACTGAGCACCTACAATAGTCAATTTCCAATAAAATCACATGAAAAAGATAAAAACTTTTACAAAATTTTCATCTGGCTTAAAAATTCAATTTATTTAAAATGGAGCATACTGCATAAACTTCATTGACGAACATGCAGAAATTAGTGGTTTCGGGATTATTGCCGCTCAAGTCCGGGTGACAAGCTTTCATGCAGTCATAGTAGGCCTTCTTGATCTGCTCTGGTGTAGCATCTGGAAACTAGTCAAAAGAACCGACCAATTATTAGAAAATACCAATGTTTTAAAAACTATCTGCAATTGTCGCAATTGCAGCTGTGATGCTAAGGTTTTTGATGTCACTGTGACCACATCACAATTGCAAATGCTTCAGCTGTATTTGAATGCAAATTTCTATAATCTTAAGGATCACAACACAACTGCAACGCAACCGCAAATGCATTTTCAAACAGTTAGAAATACTATATTTCTTGCAAAAAATAATATTTCGACACACAAATTAGACAATAATTAAAACAGTTAACACAGTCCAGTACTCCAGTCCAACTATGTGGCAAATTGCATGTAGTGGATGATTAATGATTAATGAATATAACAAGCTATGCAAATAGAGGTGTCAATAGAGCCCTAAAATTCAAAGCCCACTCAGAAAAGCCCCCACCAAGCCCACTAAATTAAAGCCCCATAATTCGCAAAATTATTTGGGGTCAAGCCCACTATAAAATATATATTTTTGTGGGCCTAAAAAAGCCCCATATTAATTATTTAAAAAAAAAATTGGTAAAAAAAAATTTCGGTGAAAAAGTATTTTTACGGCAAAAAAAAAATATTTATAGAAATTTTGGGGCTTGGGGCCTTTTGATTTTTTTATTTGTGGACTTGCATAAATGTGGGTCTTTTAATTTTGTGAATTTTCAAGCCCCCTTACTATGTGGGCTGGGGCCAAAACTTCAAGGCCCCATGATATTGACACCTCTATATACAAACTCATTAATCATCCACTGAATATAATTAACACCATTTTTAAACATCATTAACCATAACACTTTCAGATGTTCAAATATACTATGTTAATAAATTGCAACACCTTAACCCATTTGGCATTGGCCTATAGCGGTTAGTGCTCCTCTCAAGGGTTAGTGCTCCTCTCAAGGTCTCAGGGTGGATTCGCCCTGGCGCTAATTTCGGTGGGCTAAGTCCATACATAACATATTAAATGGGGCCCACAAGTGGACGGTGGGTTGGACCCCTCGGATTAGTCGGCTATTAGGCTAATATACCGAGTTTTCAAAAAAAGTAAAATGAATTGCAACACCTTATTATATTCATTAGCTATCAACTGAACTTGATTAACCATCTATTTGATTTGAGTTAACTATCTAAATTGTTTTCAAAATTTGTTGACAAATATTTCAAAATAACACATCTCTATATCTTAATACACATAAGATTTAGCAAATTCCACCTAACTCAACAAAAGGGTCTAACTATATTGCCCTATAAGAAAAACAATAAGATCATACATAATTATTAATGAAAGCATCAAACTATTTTAACAATTTGATGTATTACCAGACCAAGAACAGCATAATAGTCCTCTGCAGTAGTATCAACCGGAGAAACTGAATCCTCAGCTGCAACTCTTAACCTCCCACACTTTCTTCTCTTACCACTTTGCATAGCTAAGGAACAAGGACTTGCATGCTTTGTCAGCTTCCTCCATGAAGTTTTTGAACATAAATTCAGTGATGGATTGTGGATTTTGAGAGCTTCAGTGTGAAATGGAGACAGTAATTGAGCCATTATTCTTCTAAGAACAATTCTCCTGAATAGAAGAAAGTTGAAAATTGAATATGTTTTGAAACTACTAAATATTGAATTTAAAATTTGATTAAGTAGAATTTCATATATATATTTTTTTGGACAAATTGCATGTAACTTGCTTGAAATGAGCATAAATGAACGACACGTGCCCATAAAATAGAAGGTAAATTTGCTGACATGGCCCGACCAAGTGACATCCTTAGATACTAACGATGATTCTAGAAGTATTAGTATACTATCAAGCTGGGTGTTGTATGAGTTAGGTGTGTCTCGATGTCGAACCTATCTACGCTCTTTCAATTTATGACCTATTTTTTTAACATTAAATTAAATCTTTAGAGTTAGTTCAGTTATATATATATATATATACTTTTTTTTTATCAAAGTATGCAATTGAATTCATTTTTTTTTTGAATCAATTGAATTCATTTTTACCAAGTAGTGATAAGTCTACCGTCCCATTCAAATACCGTAGTCATATCGTGCACGCTTGTTGCTTTGTTCTCTCCTAATTATTTTCCAAGTGAGTCCAAACCTGTTTAATTGCTTTGCTTCAAAGCAAAATGTAATTTGCATCCCAAAATTGACAAGACCACAAGAAATCTAATAAGATAATAATAGACGTTTGGGAAAAAGATGAAACTCGTTGGCAAGAATGAAAAACAATTTTTGGAATAGTAGACAAAATAATTATTAAATTCCTCAAAAAAAAAAATTAAATTATATACTATGACATCATTTATAAAAACTAAAGCTAATAAGTTCTATCAAATGACAAATCGTTCAAAAGAATTTAATTTCGATTCATGGATAAAACAATTCTTAATCAAAGTTTATTTATGTCGTGACCGAACTTCATATGACAAAGCTCCCTCTCTACTTGCAATTAGAGGGTTAAGAAAAACAAAATTTGACGATTTCTTAAAATATGACTAACCTATGTAGTGATGCATCATAGTCAAACCAACATATTTTTCTTAAGTGTTTGATTCTTAACTTAATTATTCATTATTTTTTTTAAATTAATAATTTTCTTAAAGTTTATTACGGCCATAAAAAATGTATTTGAAGTGAAAATCATATAAAAAAAACAAATAATGAAATCAAACTAAGTTTCATCCTTAATTTAATTGAAGTGTCTCAAAGTGTCTCGGTAATGCTGCATATTGTTATTTTTCATTTGTTTCTGTCTGACTAAAATGTCATTTCCACTTAACAAATGTCTAATTATAAAGTAAAGTTCAATAAGGCTACAAACCCAACACTCTCTCTTATGTTTATACAAAGGGGACTCTACCACAATTTCAAGTAAGTTTATTTTTTTTCTCAAACCTTTCAACCTCCTTGTTTTCTATTTGACTTGGACGCGGGAGTGCATGTGCAGGTACAACTCTCTCCGTCTCACCGACATCGGGGCATTTTCATGAATTTCGACGAGATCTTCGAGAACGAAGCACGTTCTTCCATATATTTGTCATCAATGTGAGATTCTCTATCTTCTTCAAGACATACTTGTTACTGACACAACGTCATTCAACCATTATATTTAGACACCCACAATTTTTTATACATTTATTCACCATATCATTTTTTCTATCTCTTTCTCATTATATCACATCATTAAAGGTTCTAAACAAATAGTTAAGTTTAGCATTTGACTTCTGTCCAGAGAAAGGAAAAAAACTCCAAAATAGATTATAAATAACTTGAAGTTTGGATTCAACACTTTGACGAATAATTAACGAAAAAAACAATTTAGGTGTGCTTGGTTCTACAACAATAAGTTTGATGCTAAACGAATGAGATTTGTAAAATTGGTTTTGATTAAAAATAGTTGAACATAAAGTAATTTATGTATATATTTATGTAAAAATGAGTTAGCCAATGAATTTTAAAGAGAAAAAAAAATCAAATTTGAAGGCAAAATAACCAAATCCCAAACATCGAGTTAGAATACAATTTAAAACTAAGATCAATTCCATCGCTTTTCGATTTATGTTTAGGTCTAAATTCTACAATGGAGTCTCTTTAATATTAATAAGATTTTATTTTCATAACATTTTCTTATTTATTTGTATTCTTTTTTGCTGAATCAACCTTCTCAGTTTTATTGATTCGAAGCTCTTGATTTATCTATTCTTTATTTAAAAGAATAATAAATTTAAAATTTTAATTTTTACGTTTCTCTCATCAATCTTTTTGTAATACATATGACTTCACAATGTAAAATTAAGAAGAAAAAAAAAGAAATGAATGTTTTCTTATTTTATTTTATAGTATTTTAGAAGACTCGTAAGGACTTAGAAGAGAAAAAAATAAATGATAAAGAAAAAGGCTAAAAAGCCAGAAAGGAATGACTGGAAAAAGTAGCATGTCGTATCAATGGTGAATTCTAAAAAAAATCTTGGACCTGCTACCCTAGGAGGAATGTTTTTATGCGGCGCTAATGATTTAATAACTATCTTTGTAGCTCTAGAATGTTTCAGTTTATGCTCCGATCTTTTTCCCTTGGCCATGAACCTCCTTTGTTTTTTTTATTCACTTAACTCTTCTATTTTACGATTTGAAGCGAAGAAATAAAAAATCTTATTAATATTCCATTTTCTTAAATAGTAAACAAAAAAATCTAAAAATTTAGATTCTATATTAGGATTCAGTTGATAGTTATAAGTATTCTAATTATTGCTTGATTTAAAAATTGTATTCTAGATTAATTGCTAAAAAAATATTCAAACGTATCAAAATTATTTTTGTATTTCTTAAATTACTTTTACTTCCAATAAAAGCAAACAAATATGCGTCCTCGTGAGCTTAACTCAGTTGATATGAACAATACATAATATATGCAAGGTCCAAGGTTCAAACCCCGGCCACCAACAAAATAGCAAACAAAAATGCAGGAAAAATAGTAATCTTTCAATATTGACATTTACCTGATGTGTGGTTAGCTATATGGTAAGGAGATTTGCCACATCATCAATTATAGGCAGTAAAGAGTAGGTTATAATTGGATGATACCAATGATAACTTAGTTTAATTCTTTAGTTTTCATTTTGAAGAGAAAAAAACTCAACTCATATCATTCATGAAAAAAATCTAAGTATCACACCGGAACAACTAAAGAAGAGAAACAAACTCAATTCATATCATTCATGAGAAAAATCTCAAGTATTATACCGCAACGACTAAATAAAGTGGAACTAGCATAGGAAATACACACCCTAGCAATTTATTCAAACACTCACACACATAAGTAATTCAAACACAAGCAATTCATCAAACTAGTATAAGAAGACATATTATTCCTGAGCTATAGCTAGCTCATTGATTGAAATACTTAAACAATTGGATAAGTGGGAACCATAGCAATTCCACATGAACCTTCCTTAGCATGCACGTCTCTCTTAATCTTGATATATCCTTTCTCACCCCATTTAGTACCCCATGAATTCTTCACTAGCCAATACTTCACACCATCATCACTAGTACCATAACCAACTATAGTAACTGTATGATCTAAATCAATTCCACATTTTCCTTTCAAAATTCCACTTGAGTAAAATTGAAAAACACGTTTTTCTGATGCAATATAAACCGCTATAGGTTGATTTGCCACTGCTTTTAAGAGTGCTTTTTCATTATTGGCGGGAACTTTCTCATATCCCTTGATCTTAGCAACAGTGTAGGTTCCTTTCCTAACATTGCATTTACCATCAACCCTTGTATAAGGGTAATTTGTTTCACTCGTTATTCCTCCTTTTTTAACTATGAAATCACAAGCATCTTCTACATAACCACCATTGCATCCATCAGTTCTATTAGTTTTAACACAATCTACCAGCTCTTGCTCAGAGAGTGATACTAATCTTCCTGTAGTTATTTGGTGAATACCTTCTATTGCAGCCACAGTTCCAAATGCCCAACAACTACCTATAAGCAAAAGTCAATATGATATTAGTACAATTAATTTGTCCTACGACACAACATAGAATTAAATATGTTTTTGATCGCGGCAAAATATTAATTGGTTTAAGGTTAATCGAAAAAATTCTAAGTTTTTTTTCGAACTTATTCTATGTTTTCATAATTGGTCATGCTTAGGGTGGAAATTGAGCAAACCAACTTAGATTTTTAAATAGACAAAAGTTAATGATTTTTTAGAAACCTATTTTACTATAAAAGTTAGGCTACATGCCACTAGGTCTATGAAAGTGGTCTATCAAGTAAATATAAATAATAATTTTTTATTATGATTATTTTTATTTTTGTACTTTTTTTAAATTTTTGGTGATGGTCAAAGTTTGAACCCCATATATTATGCATTGTCCCTACCAACTGAGTTAAGCTCACAATGACGTACTTTTTTTTAAGTAATACATTTGCTAACTTTTTGAATAATTTAAGCATACTAGCCTATCAATTTTTAGTACATTTGAAGGTATTATTGTAAAATAGAATTTAAAAATGATGTCATATATAGTTAGGTTCTTTAAAAGATAAAACTAAATCTTATAATATAGCTCAATCTCACCAATTTATTAATTTATCAATCTATTTAAAAATATATAGATCATATTTCTTACTTAAATACATTAACATGAAATAAATTTTAAGTAGGTTAACATGTCATTATACTAGGGTTTATGAAAGGTAAAACGACAAAAAATTAAGCCTTTAAGAACATGTTTGGAATAATTTATTTGAGCTTAACTACTAATATAAGCACTTGTGGCACTATTTGAAAGAAATTATAAAAATAGTTTAATGACATATTCATAAGTTGTTTTACAACTTATTTGTATAATATGTCCATGATAGCTTATAGAAATAATTAATTAATTTTACGTAAAACAGTTTGACTTTATTTTGTTTTGTTCGATATATAATTATCTTATTCAAAAGCACTTACACTATAAGCTACACAATAAACGATTTATCCAAACATTGCCTATAAACTGGCCAACATTCCTTGTAGGACTTTCAAAAGGCCAGTTAAGCCTAAAAATAAACATATCACAAGTAACATGTCTAGGTTGGATCTTGAATTTCTGAGGTCAAACCTATTTTCGATATTGGAATACTTTTAATAATAAAAAAATCATCTAAAAACACCAACTAATTAAATATCCCCTTTGTTTTAATTACAAAATAATTTTTGGAAAATTTATTTATTTATTTATGACAAAAATATTACAACTTTTAAGATGTATTTATATCTCCTAAGAAAAAAGATGTATTTATTGTTTAAATTATTTTCCACTCTCATTTAACATGTTTATTTTTTAAAAATATTAGTTACTATATTTAATATCTCATAACTTCTTAATGAGAGTATATATTAAAAAACCAATCAAAAAGTTAAAACAATAGGAAACATCAAATAATCCATTTATAAATGAATTATTTGATTTTGATTTTTTTTTATTACAATTGGAAGCAGAGAGATTAGAAGTGTTAACATGAAATTCCTTTTCCCCAATCATTGGAGAAATGAATATAAGCACTATATAAAGACAAATTTTAAAAAATAGAATAACCATAGACCAAACATAGAAAAAAATTTAGTGGGGGACAGACTGATCAATACAATGATCAAACCATTTTGCAGAGATAAGAAATATATTTAAATGATCTCATAAATACAGTTTAGATGATAATTATAGAGACACTTATATGTCGAGACGTGAGTTTAAGCTCAAAATTCTACATTTCTAACATGAGTTTTGCCATTAAACTCGAAGAAAAAATATTGTGATGACAAGTGATAATAACACTATACGTATGCATGCTTTAATTATTATTTTTTAATTTTTACCACAAAGATGTTGATGCTTGATTGGAGTAACAGCTCCTCTTTCTCTCCAATCCATGGTAGCAGGAACCTCAGTAACATTTTCATACCTAAACACTGATTCTTCTGTTGCTTCTAATATCCCAACACCAAGTGGTTTCTTCTTACCATTAAGATAATTAGCCTTAAATTCATCATTGGTTAGGTCTGCAAATTGATTAATGCTTAGGCTGAAACCATTGTCCCCAGCAGCATTAAATGATTCAATGAACTCCAAATTTTCCTTGAATATTTGGAAACGTTGTTCCTTTTCAGCAGCATCCTTGTAAAACTTACCATGTTCTTCCATCCACTGCTCATGTTTCTCCGACAACCTGCTAGAAATTACAAGAGATGTCCACAAAGTGAGAATGAAAAAGAGAGTTAAAATATTATAGTACTGGTTTTTTTGGTTAAAGCAAGACATCTTTTAATTTAATTGGTACTACTATATAGTTTTTAATATGCATGCAGCAAATGCAATGGCTTGTATATATAGTAGGAACTAGGAAGGCATTTCAAAGAAAATAAGTAGGAACAAGGAAGGTAACCGGAAATTCCATGGCAATATGTTATAAAATTAAAAATTATTTCCTTTTTCTTTTCTAGAGAGGGGTGGAACTAGGGGTAGAAACAGACCAGACCGTCCGATAGGGGTTTACGACCTAGCCTATTTAAAGCCAAGCTCGACTCAGCTCGTTTAATAAAAAAGTCAGGCTTAAGCTTTTCTAAAGCCTATTTACTTTAATAGGCTAGACCAAGGCTTATAAAAAAGCCTATTAAACCCGTCAGGTAAGCCTATTAAGCTTTTTATATATAATATATCTTCCATTACATATAGACTAAAATGTTGTTTTGGTCCCTTAACTTCTTTTTTGTATCATTTTGGTCTCATAAATAATACAAAGTCCGTTTAGATCCTTTAAGTCATTCTCTATTACATATTTTGGTCCTTGAAGTTTAAATTTTTAAGATGGACTAACTTTATAGAATGTCTACCAAAGAAATCATTAGTTTTTTTAATCGTAATCGTTGGATCTATTCGTAAAACAAAAGACCATTAGATTTTGTGGGTTTATTGTATCTAATAGTATACCATCTACAACTACTTTCTTTTTCTATTTCTTCATCTTTTTCTCTCCCCACCTTCATCATCTTAATCAAATCTTTATTCATGTTCATAAAAAAAATGCCCAGAAATTTTTTTTATATGCCTTTTAGGACAGTTTTAGTTTCTGCAGTTTATATCAAAATTAATTAGTTTTCTGCAATAAAATTTTACGACAACATTTCTTGTGTTTAATTATTAAATTAATTTTAACATATAGTTAACTATAAACTTAAGGGTGCTATTAATCGGTGGTTAAGGAGCAATAAATTAATCGGTCCTACTTGCAATTTAATACTCTTGTCAAATATCCTTTCCTTTATACATCTACACATCACACGTGCGTCCTTTCCATTACTATTTTGCTTATATCCCTGTATCCTTCATTTCTTCACAAAAACAATTCTTACTGTGATGCATGTGTGTTCGTTGTTATGATGCTTTTTGTTTCGGACTTGTTATGATTACAATGCGAAGAACCCAACCTGGGCGTCAGAGTTATTGATTTTCTAAGCTCAAGTGTCTCTACCAGTTTCAATTAAGTCGGCACAAGCCACAAGTCATATATTTTGGCATTAGAGGCTTAAGATTAAGATGGAAACCAACCAAACAAAAACACTAGAATCATCTGTTGTTTTAAATTTCTCTTACTTATGCAGTAAAAACACTAGTAGGCTTTATGCAGTAAAAGCCTACTTATTTATTTGATTTGTATGAGAGAAGCACGTGAGAAACCAAGAAAGTGTATCCACCTTTTCTGCCTCCTTGTGCAGTGTAAGTAAGTATCAACCTCTTCTTCTAAACTTTGTAGTGAGACAAAAATGCACTATGTATATTGATTGCTGACTTGTGATTGCACAGAGAAATGAGTCGTTGCTCGATTTATGTGTTTAGAATGATGATATTTTTAGTGCAAGTGATTCATGATATGGACTGTAATGAGTAGTTTATTGTCTCTATTAGATTGATTTTTAATAACAACTTGCCTACTCTACTATTTCATATAATTTATCCTAAATATGAAACTTTTTTAAAGTTAATTTTATTGCTTCTACCTCTTTTCTTTTCACTAATGTTGATTCGATTCTGTATTTTTGCAGTGTATCGTCATTGGCGATGTTGGAAATGGACGACACCCTTGATTACTGAAATTTTTGGAAAATTGATTGGATGCGGAGGAGCCTCAAACCCGGAGAAGTAGTTCATGAAGTTTTTAAGGTACTTATGTCCCTTCACCACTAACTGATCTATGTCACTATAACAAACATTAAAAAATTGATTTGATAATGATTTCATTTTCTGTTTAGGTGGCCCTGAATTTTGTATACTTTGTTGTAGGTTACTTTGCAGGATGGTTTTTTTTTAAGGCCTTCAAATTCTATATTAAATGCAACTTAGTTATATCATCTTAAATTAGCTTATTATGAAAGAAAAAACCCTGAATTTCATATACTTCGTTGTAGGTGCCTTAAGTCCTTCAGATTCTATATTAAATGTAACTTAGAAATATCATCTTAAATTAGCTTATTATGGGCGTCAGAGTCATATGTAATACATTGATTCCCCTTAGATATCATCCTTTCATTTAGTCATACCACAGTTAAATATCCTTGGTCTGACACTCTGCAAAAGATGAAATTGACAGCAGACCAAACAAACTAGCTGATATATTAGTGGAGTAAGAAACCATAGACAAGACAAAGACTCTGCTAATCCACCTCCAAACCTCACCCTTCTTTTGTTATCATCTTGTTTATGGTCCTGCCTCACTGTGCATATTAGAGCAACCTTAAAACTAAGATTATGGTTTGGTTTCAATGTGAAGATTGTGGAGACAACCTCAAAAAACCTAAGTTACCCAATCACTTCCGATCATGCTCCGCCAACAAGGTTCGTTCTTATTCAATTCATGTTCATTTCACATATTAGTTAATTAAACGATGCTTAATTTTTCTGTTGTTTACACGATGTAGCTTTCGTGCATTAATTTGTGGGCAAATGTTTTGTTGAGACACCGTTCAGAACCACACACAGTGTATTACAGAAGCGGTGAGCCTCAAATTCTTATTCTCTTAATGAACCGTTTTAATGTATCGCCTCTATGCCTTGTGTTTTTTGTGAATGTCTGAATGTTGATTTATAGATTATAGACTTGTGACATACTAAGAGGTCATTGTGAAATGTTTAGGCCTTCAAGAACAGTTACTGGTATCACACTTGTTTGAACATAGGTCTTCAAATTGAATTATTTTTTCCCTTTGTATGCATGAGTAAATAATAACCATAGATATATGTTGAAAATGTGTATTCTTCCAATTATATTGGGTTGCATGTATGAAGGACTTAGTCTCTTTGCTTATATATATATTCCTGTCATGCTTAAAATTAGGCCAAGTCAAAATGCATCATCTGTCACAGTGGAAACCAAAGGAACAACATAGAGTAAAAGAGCTAGTGGTTAAATTCCTCGAAGCTCTACACAGAAGGAAGTGAAGAGGTTTACTAGGAATAGTCTTGAAAGGTTATCTATAGTTTCATATTTATGTATTAGTTTAGGTTTGGTTATGGATAGGCATTAAATTATGTAAAATTTCATTTTAAAGTTTGCTACAGATTTGATATGAAATTGCAATGATAAGTCATCAGCTATATTGTTGTAGATTTGCTGCGCAATTGCTTTGAATGTCCATAGATATATTGCTACAGCTTTGTTGCGTAATTGCTATGAGAAGTCATAGTTAAGTTGCTATGGATAATTCATTTTAAATGCTTTTTTGCTGGGGATTAACTAAATAATTGCTAGGTTTTTTGTTTTACTAGCTACGGATTTATTAGGAATTAATTCCCTAGCAAATTTGTCTCTCAATCCACGCTACAGCTGATTCAATAGGTATTCCGTAGTATATCTCTAGCAAAACGAGTTTGCTAGAAGTTGTCTACGGAGTAGCTACGAAAATGGTCGTAACAAATCGCATATTTTCTTGTAGTCTTCAAACCAATTCATGAAAAAGCTAGTAACATATACAATTAAAATAAAGTCCAAAACAAATATAAAAGAAAGAGCGTACAAAACTGAAAGAAAAGCAGTACATAAGTGTCATAGAAACTTAAGCCAACTTGCAGAAAAGTGATGGCAGAGATATTACATTAAGAAATTGAGAAGCTAGAAAGAGAAGGAAGATTAAATGGCCGAGTTAATTGTGTACTGTGAAGAGTATTAAATACACTTTTTATTTTATTTTAAATAGTTGACATATTTATCGCTTTAATTGAGGTAAAACACTACTAGAAAATTAAGTTTTAGCGACGGAAATTTGTGAGGGTTTAAATTCTGTCGCAAATTGTGACGGATTTTGTGAGGGTTACTGTTAAGGTGTCATTAGCGACGGTCTTTGCGAGGTTTCCAGTCGTCGCTACAGGTCCGTCATAAATTCCGTCAGAAATTTGAGATTCCCAAGTTTTGTGAGGGATTTAGCGACGGCCTTGTTCCGTCTATAACGGTTCCGTCACATATTCCGTCGTAGATCCATAAATGCTTTGCGACGTCCTTGGATTCCCGTCACAAACAGATTTTCGCGTTTTTGATATCACATGATGCAAAAATAAATGAATTAAAATTTCTGGCCGAGCTGAGACTTGAACCCAAGTCATTATAATCGCAATCAAGGCTATTTACCGCCACGCCATGGAGTCTTCTTTGTTATACTATTTCATTGGTTCCTATTAGTACAAAGTTATCACAGATTTTGTTTTTGTTGAAAACCTTTCTTTTTTTTTTGTTTGAAAGAATTGAAAACCTTTCCTTTTCTTTCGCTAACAAACGCATGACCCCATTAATTTGTATTTTTTTAATATTTTTTATTCAAATTTTAATTTTAATTCAATTGTTATTGTTTTTATTAATAAGTCAAAAAATCACTTATTTTTTACTCAAATTTAAATTTTAATTCAATTGTTTTTATTAATATGTCAAAAACACCCTTAAAATAAAATTGAGTAAACCATGAAATTGGTCCCTATCTTTATACTAAATTCTCAATTTGGTCTATGACTCTATTAATAACTCAAAATTGTCGATTTCTTTGTCAAATGTTTCTCAAATTGGTCCCTCACTCTAATA
>Ga0315914_1007271_pt1 | contig 15398 bp, 14 predicted proteins | sample MpolenodulesMG_FD_203920 | JGI IMG/M metagenome (GOLD analysis project Ga0315914, IMG submission 203920) | Medicago polymorpha root nodule microbial communities from Los Angeles, California, United States - elongated nodules | ecosystem: Host-associated > Plants > Roots > Nodule | place: USA... | reverse complement strand
AAATAAAGACATATGCATGATTTCTTCTCATTTATAATTACATTGGACCTAAGTACATTCTAATTGCGAATAAATAAATGACAAAAATTAAAATGCTAACTAGAAACAAAATGAAATGCAAAAATGCCAAAAAGAAATAAAGTGCAACAAAATAAAAGAAAGGGACAACTGAAGTGATAAAACTCTAAATGGACTTTTCCGAAGGGACTTTTTCCTAAGGGACTTTTTCGAAGGGACAGAAAAAAGAGGGAGAAAAAAAGAATAGCTCGTCAACACAAGTTAAATGAGGGAGAAGAGAGAAAAGTTCTTTGACAACTCAAGAGAACTTTTGGTGTGTTTTGAAGTGGGGAATGAGGGCTCTATTTATAGGTGAGGAGATTGATGAAAATAGAAAAGTGGTTTAATGATTTTTGATTGGAATTGAATGTGATTTGAATGATTTTTTGGAAGAGAAAGTTGACAGTGTAATTTAGCATGATTGGTGGCACACTTGAGATGAAATTTTTTGGTCCTTGACACTATATCTTTGACAATTTTTGGACTCGTTAAACAATGTTAATAAAAAACCTAAAGAAGTAATTAAACTAAAAAATAAAAATAAAATGGTAAAATGGAAAAATAAAAAGATAAAATAAAAACAAAGACCGAATAAAAAAATGAAAGATAAAAATAAAAACTAAAGTTAAAAAAAAAAAAGACTAATAAATAAAAAAAAAGTGAGAAGAGGGCCTAAATCGAAACAAAATGAGGTATTTTAAAATATCTCTCTGCCGAATTTTTTATGAAAAGGCAGAGACTATTCCGGATCCGAGGACACGTGATAGTGAGACCTTAGGTCAAAAATTGGGGTATGATATCGGTGTATCAAGTTAGTTTATCAACTTTCCTTTTGTGACAACCATTGGAATGCATTGTTTGAATTTTTAAGTACATTAAGAGACCACCTGAAAAAGAGCTTGTATTTACAAATAGAGAAAGACAACACTGATATCATTGGATATTCATATGTTGATTGGGTAGGAGATGTGATAAACAGTATACGTCAGGTTATTATGTTTTCATTGGTGGAAACCTGATCTCATAGAAAAAGCAAAAAGAAAATTGTTGTTGCTCGGTCAAACAGAAAGGCTAGGTATCGAACCATGGCTCATGCCACTTGTAAGCTTATATGGTTGAAGGATTTTAGTGCAAAAGCTTCATTTTTTACGTTATGCAACGGAAACACTTATTGATAATGAGAAGTATCGAGTCCCGGGACGTGGTTGAAGATGTGGAAAATGCATATTCCACAAAGAATCAAGGTGCTCTCATGGAGGGTGTTGAGAGGTGTTCTCCCAACTCGTACGAGACTACAAGACAAAGACGTGCAGTGTATGGATAACTGTCCATTTTGAAGCTGAGAAAAACACAAGAAGGGCGGGTTGAATTGTGTTTGCTTTTTCTTCATTTTCTCCTACTGAAATCACTGATCAGAAGCAGATAGAGTTCAGCTTCTGAAGTGATGTTCAGATTTTAAGTGCAGTGGATAAAACAGAGAGAGATAGAGAGAGAGATAGAGAGAGAGAGAAGAAAGACACAAAGCAATTATACAGGTTCTTTCCACAAACCGGAAGTAGTCGTGTCCCCCTTGCACTTCCAAAGAGAGTTCACTAAAATGTAGTATCTGATTACAATTGCTCACTGCTACAACTAGCAAGAGACTTCAAATTACTCAAGCATAACTGCAAGAGATTTCCTATGCTCTTGAACTAAATCAAGAGACTTCCTTTGCTCAAGCACACAAGCAAGAGACTTCCTTTGATCAAGCACAACTGCAAGAGACTTCCTTTGCTCAAGCACAACTGCAAGAGACTTCTTTTGCTCAAGCACAACTGCAAGAGACTTCTAATCAAACAGAATTACAAAGAAAAATGTTTGAGGTTGAACACTTGATATACAATCAGTGGTGTTGACAATACAAAACAGATATAGACTCTTAAGACTCTAGAATTTCTAAGATATGGAAGTTGTTAAGAAATTCTAAGTGAACTTTTGATGCATAACAATATCAGAGTTTTGGCGCTTTTTAAATTGTTGTATGAGTCTTGCTTTCTGCATTAACCAAACAACATGTCTTCACTCCTTTATATAGAGGTGTGAAAGATACGTTGTGAAATTGTCAGCGCATCAAAAAGAGTCGTTTGAAGCTTTGATCAATCACCAATGATCTTTTGCCTGATATGGTTATTGTCCTATGAAGGATCAATTTCAAATCCATTCCAAGTCTGTCGGAACATTGTTGCAAGCATGGCTGTTATTCTTGTCTTGTTGCAGAGACAAAAACAGAGTAGTGAAGATAGTGGTTGTACAGTTCGTACAATTGTCCTTTGTCAACGCTCTTTAAAGAACAGGCATCCAATGCTTTCAAATTCTTTGAATTAGCCGTTGCTTCACTCTTCTGGTCTTCTACAATGCTTAGGCATGATTAAATCATTTAACATCCTTTGAAGTTTTATTTTTCTCAGCCTCTGATGATCTTCAGATGCTCTGACGAAAACTGCTTCTAGTGATGTACTTCTGATGAAGTGCTTCTGATGAACTTGCTTCAGATGATGACGTCATCTTCAGGAGCGCTTTTTTCCAGATGCTTTAAGCTTCCTTTTTGTTGATTTCACATCACTCTTTTGTTCTTCCAAAACCTTATAAGATACAAAAAATTTGTCTACGGTCCTGTACACTTGAACAAATATTAGCATATCCAATTGACAATTTTTAATACCTTGTTATTATCAAAACTCTAAAGGGTAATGTTAAACACATTTTGTTTCAACACATTTTGTGAAACAAATTATGAGAATGATTGACACGTTTTTTATAGGGTGTGAGGAGGCAAAAAAAATGTATGGATTTTGGCAGGAATGTGGCATCTAGTTCATAATGCAACTGTTGCTGCTGTAAACTTAGCAGATTGGTTTTTTTTCTTTCTCTTTTATGCAGGTTAACAGATAATGAATGCGTTGATTTGACAATGATTCTTTGGTGCTTAAGGCGTCGGCAAAATGATAAAGTATGGGATGGAGATATGAAACCAATTAATGTCGCAATTCAGATGGTGCGCGACACTCTTTTCCAATGGAAAGCAGCAAGAAATGTGAATTATGTGCAGGTTCGACAACAACAAAGTAACATTGTGCAGTGGCAGCCACCGGAGACAAATTACGTTAATGTTGATGCAACACTGTTTGCGGAGCAACCAAGCTTTGGAATTGGAATGTGTATCTGAAATCACCGAGGTCAATTCATAAAAGCGGCAACAACATGGCATGACGGAAATCCACAACCGCAGGAAGTAGAGGCAATCAGTTTACATGATGTTATTCTTTGGCTTCGGCAATTGAGAATATCAAATGTGCATTTTGAGTTAGATTGTAAGCTAATAGTTGATAGCATAGTCGATATGACTAATAATCTGTCTGAGTTTGACAATATAATATCTGTATATAAGTCTCTACTACCTCAATTTTCAAACTTTAAGATAAGTTTTGTTTTGGAGGCAAGCAAATTATGTCGTCTATAGCTTAACAAAAGTGTCACGAATGTATGTTCGTCACCAGATATTTGATTTGATTCCATCTTGTATTGACTATATTTTTTTAATGAAAAATAGTAGGTGGTACTAAGGTGGATGGATCATGGTGATGGTGAATGTAGCCAACTAGCGATATTGTCTTTTCCTCTGAAAAAGACGAAATTAACCACCTAAACCACCACTCTCTCTACTACACTGTCATCTTCAAGAACAAGACTGAAGAACAAACACAGAAACAAAAATGGCTACCACCACCTTCACTCTTACACCATCAATACCAACCCTCTCCACAAAATCCAACTCCCTCATCCCTTCAAATCTTAACTTCAAACTCACCCCCTTCTCTTCCTCCACACACATGGCAATGTCAATGTCGTCGCGAAAGAATGATCCGAGACTTCTCAAATCCTTCCCCGACGACACGGCCATCACAATCACCACCACAACCTCCACCCCTTCCTACCGCAACCTCAAATCCCGTCTCCGTTCCAACGAAACCCTCTACGGCCTCTTCCTCCTCACCTTCTCTCCCACCCTCGCCGAAATCGCCGCCCTCTCCGGCTACGACTTCGTTGTCATCGACATGGAACACGGCCACGGCAGCATCGCCGACGCTCTCCCCTGTCTCCATGCTCTCGCCGCCGCAAATACCGCCGCAATCCTCCGTGTCCCAGAAACCACCGCTGCATGGGCCAAGAAAGCTCTAGATTTAGGCCCACAAGGAATCATGTTTCCGATGATCGAATCCGGTAAATCCGCAGCAAAAGCTGTGTCTTACTGCCGTTTTCCACCTACCGGAGTTCGTGGGTCGGCCCATCCTATTGTTCGGGCTTCAAGCTACGGTATTGATGAAGGGTACTTGAATAATTACCTTGACGAGCTTTTGGTAATGGTTCAAGTTGAATCTGAAGAAGGTGTGAAGAATGTTGAAAAAATTGCAGCAGTTGATGGGGTTGATATTGTGCAAATGGGACCGTTGGATTTGAGTGCAAGTATGGGGTATTTGTGGGATCCAGGGAATAAGAAAGTGAGGGAGACGTTGATGGAAGCAGAGAGGAAGGTGTTGAAGAGAAAGAGTGAGAAAGATGATGTTTTTTTGTCGGGTTTTGCATTGCCGTTTGATGGGCCTAAAGATCTTCGATCGCGTGGGTATCATATGGTTTCCGGTGCTTCTGATGTTGGTTTGTTTAGAAGTGCGGCTGTTGAGGATGTTAGGAGGTTTAAGGAGAGTTTGGTTGAGGATGGTGAGGATAGTGATAGGGAAGAGTTGGGTAAAGATGATGAAAAATACTGGAGTGAGTGAATGACAGACTCGATTTTCTCAGTTTTTCGATTTATGTATGATTAAGTGATGTAGTGTTGTTGTTAGTTATGGTATGCATTTAATCTTCAATGAAAAAAAACTCTTTTTGATCTGTTATGGTTATAGTCAAGGGTTAGAATTGTGGTTAAATGCTGCTTCAGTTGCAGTCAACTGCGATCGACTTACAATTGTCTGCCAAGATTGTGGTTGGTTTAGATGTACTGGTTATTGTATAGTTGTATTTATTTGATTAATGGTAGTGTTGTTTTGACTTGTTATAGTTAATTGTTGATTAGGCTGAGTTATAATTGGTCTTGTACTAGATAACAATTCTTTGATCAGTTGAGCATAAATTATGGGAGTCTCGGCTCCCAACTTAGGTGCTTTTTGGCCTCTCATTGTGTAACGTTGGACTTTCTTTGTTTTTGTTTTTCATTTCGGTGATCCGGTTATTTTGATGATTATAGTTATTGCTTTTTGGGCATAAACATGATGTTCATTAGTGGTTCTTTGTATTTTAATCATTAAGCAAGTCATGTTTGTTCAAACTTATTATGGTTGAATTTGGTTCATTTGTAATGCTGAGGGGCCAAATTAAGTCATTTTGTTGTATTCTAGTGTTTTCATTATCATAGTACAATTTCAGTTTTGTTTATGGCATTTCAAGGAATTTGTAGCTGTATGCATTTGTGAAGTATCGAACAAGCAGGTCATTAAGAGTAGCTATTGTGTCACTTTTTAGTCTCTTGATCTTTGATGGAAGAAAATACACGCTGATCTACTATTATTCCAAGTAGTATAATGGGTACTCTTGGTGTGCTGCAATACATTTAATACTATGGTGCTTGTTCTGTGATTTCTCTTGTCACAGTGATTCTTTACAGATTCAGCTCCAAAACTATACCTTCATATGGAACATGAACAAATATGGCAGGTAATAGTTGATATTGAAAAACATAATTTGATTTCTCATAATGTGATATAGCAAATTGATTGTCAGGGCCATCTTCATTGATTTTTTGCTGCTGTTGTGACTCTTCACTCTTGATGAATATTTTTTATTTTACATGAAAGTTGAAATATGGCTGGTAATAGCTGATATTGTATCACATTATTATATTTCTCATAATGTGATATGGTAAATTGATTGCCAGGGCTATTTTCGTGTAAATTGATTGTCAGGGCTATTTTGTGATTTTTTGCTATAGCGACTTACATTTTATTTGAGCTTCCCGCAATAAACAAAGAGGAATGGGTTGGAAACAATATATTTGTTAAAGTCTCACAATTTGTGAAACATCCACGTATATAACAAAGTGATGAGGAAGACGTTCATTGCGTTACAGTATACCTCATATTGCAAGGAACCCTAGAAACACCCACCTGCAAACCAACTAGAATCTTTGAACCCCTCGTATTTTCTCTAGTGAAGTGTCTTCAATGTCGCAAATGTGGGATGTAATGATGTCGGGGAATCAAAACATGTGCCATTGTAAGGAAGCCACATTAATCTTGAAGATCTAACCATTTTTGAAGGATTTAATAGAGGAAGGATTTAATAGAGTCGTTGAAACTGTGGCAAATGAAATTGATAGAAACCAGAGGTTGCGGTTAGGAGAGAACTTGACAAAAACTAGAGGTTGCGGTTAGGAGATGATGTTCAAAGGAGACAATGCCTTCGATTTTTATTTTGGTTTAGTTTTTCCCAACACGATAGATTTTTGACACAAGAGACTCCATCCCATTTTTCTCTCCCTTTCTTCCCATCAATATCAATTTTACTAATTGATTCACATTTTAAAAGGGGGTGTTTAAGTTAGCGTTATAAAAAATGAATGATTACAACAACCCTGCATTTGATCTTGTTCTTCGAGAAAATGAAGGAAGAAAAGCGCTAAAAACGCTTTCTTTTCAACATTCTCTCCAACACCCACTTTTTTGTTGAAAAAAATCAAGGCATCAACTGCAGCCAATGAAACAGTGGGTGTTAAAGATACATATTGATGCTAAGCGTATGTCAAAAATATTCAATCAGTAAAACTGTTTGTAGCTATTCGACAGTTTTGTTGCAGTATGTCATGTTACTTCACCATTGAAGCTAACCTTATACTGTTAAAGGAAGACAAAAGTATCACTACCAAAAAAAAAAGGAAGACAAAAGAAGGAACAAAAAAAAGCACATTTGATTTCAATCCATCATTCTTGACCTACTCCTAATAACATTTACACATGTGAAAAAAAAAATTATGCTACCAGAAACAACAAAAGAATCATATATAGCCGAAAATTTCTCCAATGAGAGAAAAGAATGATCAAATGATAACATCAAGGAAACATTGGACGTTTCCCTCGAGAGTCTAGTTGTGCAGTAGCAGAGGCTGTTCTTGTTGCAGAAGTGGAATTGGTGGAGGTGGTGGTAGTAGTAATAGTGTCGCAATTGCTGGAATCAATGTGTGAAGCAGACGAATTCTCATCATCAGTAGTGAAAGGTGTATGACTACGAGGCAATGCTCTTCTGTATCTAGAACCGGGCACACCTGGTCTCGTTGGTTCTTCCATGTGACTTGGTGGCTTCTTTGATAACATCAACACAACACGCCCCATCGTTGGACGAAGTTGTGGATCTCCTTGCGTGCACAGCAGACTCACTCGAATGCACACTTCCACTTGCTCGGTGGTTGTCACAGATGATGCCACTGTGGGATCAACCATTTCTAACCACTTCCCTTTCTTGTATAGTTTGTATGCCTGTAAAACAATAGAAAACAAATTAAGAACCAAGGAATCTGATTGAGATCACCTATTTATTAGAGTATCTTCTGCTCACAACTAAGAGATTAGTCCCTTCAAAAAATTTAGAGCCCATTTAAGGTTGTCTTTCTCAATGATGAATTTGTATTTGTATAGATCAGATATCAAACTCATGACCACATAAGTTTACTGATATTGTTAGATTTTTGTTGGTAGGACATCAGAAACGAGAAAAAAGAGACTATTATTTCATTCATCTTTGAACAAGGCACATTGTGCTTGTAAGTGGTTATTTTCTGTTTCTTCTTTTACTTTTCACTATAATTTGTTTTTACTTTGTTTGTGCTTCCAAATATCTGTATCGAAATAAGATGTGAAACTCAAAAATTAAACAACAATACAAATTTACCCAATTAAGGAGATTGTCTCCATTTAAGGCTGAATCCGAGGAGGAGTTTCGATGACCAGTGATCAACTCCAACACCAAAACTCCATAGCTATACACATCTGCCTTCACAGATAGATGTCCATGCATTAAGTACTCCGGGGCCATGTATCCACTGCATATTTCACAAGTTTCATCATCATCATCATCATCATTTAACTATAGATGTCCATGCATAGATGCCCATGCATCAAGCACTCTTGAGGGTTACATTTATTATTTGTAAAATATTTAATTTAACCGTGGTTTGGATAACACTACTTAAAAGCATAATTTCATAGATGAATTTATCAAAATCCAATATATTGTACTAGTGTTGACTAAGGCTTATGATTTGTTAATAATTCTCAAACTTTCAGTTTCAAACTCTATTTTTATGCAGAACTATATCAAAGTGGAGTATTTTTTTTCTATCAACATTATGTTGGGTCTGAGTGGAATTGAACTTGGATCCCTTAAGATATTTAGTTCGAAACATGCAGATGAAAAAAATGTGATTGAGAGAATATACTTCACTAAAGGAGACTAGTCAAGTTCTCCAATAGTCATTGAATATTTTGCATCAATAACATGATTACCGAAAAGTGAAAACATGTTTTTCGTCAATATATCAGTTTGTCAAAGTATGTTATCATTGGGGCAGCTGTAACTACTGCAGAGAATCAAACCTAAGAGCAGGTCAAATATGTCAAAGTATATTTGATGTAATGTTTAATGGACATGATTGAAACATTCACCAATTGAAAACTTGGCACGTTAATTAATTGTTGACTATTATCAGAGTTTTGTTTTTTAGATGCATTGACATTGACTAATATACAGTATATGGACTATAACAAACATAAATTAATGCATTTTGTTGAAAAATTAAAAGAAGAAAGAGTAATTTACTGTGTTCCAGCCACACGTGTATTGACATGAGTTTCATCTTCTGGAAAGAGACGAGCCAAGCCAAAGTCAGCAATCTTAGGGACCCATTTTTCATCAAGTAAAATGTTGGCTGCTTTTATGTCACGATGGATTATACAAATGTGAGAGTCTTCATGAAGATAAAGTAAGCCTCTTGCCACTCCATTGATTATGTCAAATCTACGTTTCCAATCTAGCTCTTGTTTCTTGTTTGATCCTACATATGTTAATTTCCACACAATCATGTTTAGCAGTTGTTCTTGTATCACATCAATTTTAATAAAAGAATTAATTGTTGGAGGGAAATTTCTATGATCCTTCCTAAAAAGTGGTGGGGTACTACAATGTTTTTATGTTTGTTTTTGGAATAGGCTTATTGAAAAAAGAAAATAGAAAGGGAAAAAAATACAAGAATTGCAAGTCTGACTGTCTATATCTTAGATTAGTGAAACTATTTTTCAAAAAAATAAAATAATTTATTGTCAAAAAAACAATAAAAACTAATGTTAAAAATAATGACAAACCAAGAATATATCGTTACACTCGTGATTTGGAGCAGAAGTAATCAACACAAACTAATTATGTGCTTTGTTTTTATTTGAAATTCCACTCAAAGGCAACAAAATAAGGAGTCCTAACATATACAATGCCTAAAAATTATTTGAAGCTCAAGCGATGACGGATCTTGGCAGTAAAAACTTACGGTCCTTTTTGTCCTTAGGCTGAGATAGTCACCTGACTAGTGTCGGTTCGACAAAAACAAATAATAGCAGATATGAGTAAGTTTTGAGGCACACATGTTCGTTTTCCCTTGTTTTTGTCGAGCCGGGTACCGACACTGATCAGGTCGCCATCTCAACCATTAGAACGAGAACCGCACACTTCTACTTCTGAAAGGCGAGGTCTATTGTTATTGCAGTTTTGAACGATTTTGAAATGATGCAACTCCATGCCAAATTAAATATTTTAACACTTCAGTATGTTTTAATTTCAATGATGCAACTACAGAGAAGACTCATGCACCAACTTCAATGATAAATCCAAATAAGGATGGATAGGTTTTTAGTTGTAAGGGCACAATAAAGCACTTTGAGATGTTGTCAACTGTCAAACTTGAGAAAAACCTATACCGAGGTACTAAGGGAAAAAAGGTCCATATTCAGTTGACACAAATGAAATCTGTGATGGAAAAATAAACCTATTCACACACTTCATGGCCATCCAAATATTGAGTTAAACAGTTAATTCGCTTAATAGACAATCTACAAGATTACAAAAATATACAGGGTACTTAAAAAAGAAAAATTCTACGACAAGGAATCAGCAAGTCAAATCATTCATTGGATTTTGTATTGAAATAGAAAGTAAGCTCAATGTTCACACCAGATAACTTGTTTAGTTTTTAAATGGTACCATATTTTATATTTTTAAATACTTTATATTATATAGAAAGCTATGAAAATGTTCCTCTATATGTTCCCAAAGGCACTTAATTTGGAGGTAAGTTTAGTTTAAACATTTCTGAAAGGCTTTGATATAGTATGTGATCTTATTCAACATAATAACAGAATTCAACAGAATAGAATAAGAGAACTTGAAAAAGAAAAACTTACTGAATAGGAACTTGTCAAGGCTCTCAAGAGGGACATACTCATACACAAGAAGCTTCTCTCTACCATGGATACAATAACCATACAAATTCACCACATTACGGTGCTGCACACGAGTCAGCAACTTTGCCTCCGCAACAAACTGTGTCTTCCCTTGGTTTGAACCATGTGATAACTTCTTCACTGCTATCTCTCTCCCATCATTCAATTTACCCTTCAAACAAAAAGACACAAATAAAAACCAAAATTGCCACAATTGCTTTATTTATGGATCAAAAATTTCAAATCAATGTCTGCAATTATGATTGCAGCTCTAGCAGACTAGCATATTAAGGTTTAATTTGGTGGTTTCTTATTCACAATTTTCTTTAATTAATCACAATTCAAAAGCTTGTTTGAGCCAATTGAACCCTATGTAGTATCGTTGCCGCCTTTCCAGACAGCAGGACATCAAAATCAAATACTTATCTTCTTGTAAATTCTACGAATAACACCAATAGGTGGTCTACAATGGACCAGTACAACAACAAGGGAAAATCCATGTGCATCTCTCAAAACTCAACTCATATTCATTTTTCCTTGTTTTTGTCAAATCGACACCAATAAGGTCACCGTTTCAACTATAAAGACGATAAGTACCATAAGCTTCTACTTCCAAGGACGTTGTAGATCATTGTTAGAAATTCATGTGGTTTTGAAATATGGGTCAACAATAGAACCAACCTTATAAGGCTTATATTCTATCTATCTTTCTTTTTTTTTAATACAAATCTTCTACCTATTCATCTAGCTATAAACTCTATTAAAATCTTAGTCTAAAGATACTTGCCACAAATTCACATATCTATTTTTTGCCTTTTTTTTTACATTTGTGTAAACTTGTTTTTTACTAGAAAGACTTTATCTAATAACATAACATGTGTCAAAATGTCACACCTTTTTCTCACATTCATACAATAATGAACTAAATTTTTACTAAAAACAGCTTGATTGATTTATAATATTTATAATCTAACTACTAATTACTAACATTTTGCCATTTAAAAAAAAATATTTACCTTGTAGACAGGGCCAAAGCCTCCCTGACCAAGTTTGTTATGAACATGAAAGTTGTTAGTAGCAGCAACCAATGTTACGTAGGAAAATGTTCTCTGCTCTTGTGTAGCTATGTTCTGTATATCGTCTTCACTATTTCCCTCTAATAAAAAAAACACCACAAAATTATTACAAAAAAATAAAAAAATCCAAAAACAAAGAACTGGGTTTTGTTGTTTACCTCTGGTAGAACCAAATTTGAAGGGCTTTATAAGATTATGAAAGAAATTGTTGGATTTGCTCATAGCGCTTTATGGTTCTCCCAAAACGAGTCCATGAAATGAAACCTCAAAAATTAGTGAAAAATATGAATTTGATGAAAGTGGAAAAGTATTTGAACTGAAGAAAATTGAAAATTTCGGCGAAGGAGTTTTATAAAGTGAAGAAGATGAACAACTGTTGCATTTTGATGACAATAGAGACGTGTTGGCCTATTCCCTTTGTCATGTTGACCTTTCTTGTGCTCTTCTTGACTTTCTCATCCCATTCCATTCCTTTGTCTTTTCATTCGTTTCATACTATGAAAATGTTTTTTCATGTAAAAATTTTATTTATTTGTTTTTATCAAATTTTTACTTGACAAAAGTGTGTTAATGATTTGTCAAAAAGAAAAAACGCATAATGATTGTTGATGCATAATGATTTTCTTTTGGTACATAAGAAGGCAAAGAAAAAGAAAAAAATTACATATCTAAACGAATATTTTTAGACATACATGCATACAATATGTCATTATGAAATAGTCTTTGAAGATTTTTAGGAGGAGTCTCTAAAATATACCGATCAAATGAGTTTAAACGTATTAGAAAAAAAAAGAGTTTAAAGTTAAGTTAAAATAAATCGATATGTTTCCTACATGTCAAGTATGATTGATCTGAACTTGTCAATTCATGTTGTTCATATCATGAATGTGTGTAGTCAAGGTAGGAATATTCCTATTAATATTTCAATTTCATGTAACCATATTGACTAGAGCATTTGAGTCACTATTAACTTGAAAGTGGGTAGTCTCTTGTCTTTGAGCCAAATTCATACTGATATACATGTCTCATATCTCCAATCAATAAAAATAATTTATTTTTGAAGAGGCAATCCAGTCACGTGTGTTTGCTCGCAACCTTCAATCTCCTTTGTCGTCTTGAGAATTCCGTGAATAGGATTGCTAGAGAGGTGGAAGCCCTCTTCAAAAATACTTATGTTTCTCCACTTTCACTGATGCCAATAATTAACCATGAAAACAACCTACCACTCGTTCTTGTGAGCTCTCGCAATCTTGTTGTTCAAAATGTTGAATATTCAGTGCCTGCAATTCAAAGAAAATAAATTAGTAATATGATTAGAAGCCACTAACCTGATCCAAGTATGAGTTGCTTGCGTACAATCTCTCAGAGCATTGATGATTGTCTTGTCTTTATTTCCACAAGAAAAACAAGTGAGAGACACTCCAAACCCCATTTATTTATTAAATGATTAGTAAGAAGGTACTCTTGAGCAACAATCCACGTGAATGTTTGAATTTTGTGAAGACTCTTTCAATTCTACAAACTTTTCCAACTCTGACCGATGAAATGGTCGTGCTTCTAATAAAGGTTATAAGCACTTTGAACGGTGAAGTGACGAGTGTTAATGTCACTCCACCTAATGAATTCAGGTCTATCTGTTATTTTTAGTGTTTGAATGACCATCAATGGGTTTACCATAATATACAGTGGATGAGTCAATATCAGAGCATCTTTCATAATGATGGTTGTGTCCATCGTGTGGTGGGTAGATTTAATCATGAGATGGTGACTATCATAATATGTTGCCATTTCCTAACTGTCGTATTGTATGACTTTGACACTGGTCCAAATTATAGCGAAGACTAGGGTTTTCAAAGAGGGAATTCATAAGACCACACACTTAGAGAAACTCATATATTCTTATCTTTATCATAATTACTATATACGACTTTGCACTAGAGCTGGTTGGGATTATTAATTAGGTTCCACAACATTTTCATAAGGAAAGCTTTATTCATTTGATGAGGGCACCTAATAATCAAACCTCCATAAACTTTAGGCAATCACCCGACCTCAAAGCAACATAAGCATATTTTATCTTGAAGAGAGGTAGATGTAAATATCTTTATAAGTGTTTTTTTAACCCGAAAATTTTCTCTACCTTGGACTCAGACATCATACGGCCGCACACTTAGAGAAACTCATAGATCCTTATCTCTACCATACTTATTATACGAGTGCATTTGACTCACAGAGCAGTAAGGACTAGACAGAACAACACAGGAAGCAACTATAGTAGAGAGATGATATTTTTGATGTTAGAAAAGAAAAAGGTTATTTTGGAAGAAAAAAAACTTTGATCTAATTCACTTTTTAAGGTAAATATGTTGGAAATTCAGGGTTTGAAAACTCGACCCCTGAATATCGCAATGTATATACCAACTAAGCTATACTCACATAGGCAGACTTGAGTATTTACTTATTCTTTTGAAAAAGGAAAAATTATATGCATGGTTTTTTAGCTTAATTTCACATAAGGATTTGTTTTTTTAATGTAATTTTTACGCTCTTAATTCATTTGCATATGAATTTTCGATTAAAACTTACGAATCATATGCAAACCTAAGTGATAGACCATAGATTCGAAAAGACCAGAAGATTTAAAGAAAATAAAATCTTGAATTTGAAAATTGAAAATTCATATACAAATTGACAAAAATTACATGAAACAAAATAAATAACCAAACAATGAGTAAGTTTGCCTAGAAAAGGGAAATAGTTTTTTGAGTTTAACTCAGGTGAAAGAGACATTGTATAATATATGTACGATTGGGATTCGAACCGCATACACTATTTATTCTTCTTAAGAGGCGAGTTTTTAGCCACTGTATATCCGAAAAAAGAAGGATAGATAATCATTTGGTTCATGAATGTGTACTGAGTAACTACAATAGCCTCATCAATATATCGAAATTTCAAAATAGTTTTCAATTGTGCACTAAGATAGTTAAAATAGTTTGTGACACTCTCTCTAACATGAGGAGTGTTGTAAACACTCTAACATTCACTTTTTTATTGATTGAAATCAATGTGAGTATCGCACATTGAAAATTGATCTCATATAAGGTAGTGAGACTTACGTGAATTTCCCAACTCACTAAGAGAATGAGTGTTAGAACGAGGGTTAGAAAATGAGTGTTTTTAGTATTTATCTTCACAGTATACTTGTATTTTGTTATATTACCATCAACATTGAAATACTATTTGAATTAAAATTTACAATAAAAAATTATGTTGAAAATTCGATACATCGAAGATTATATTGTACAAAATAACTATTTAATTTAAACCATTTGAAAAGAAAAAAAAAATAAAAATATTTGCACACAACAAAAAATCTAAGGGGGGAAAGCCTATCTTGTTTCCCGACGAAGAGTCTGGAACTCGAATAGTTTGAGTTTGCAGTATCATCAAAAGAAGAAGAAGAAGAAGATGTTTGCACCATGCAGAATCCCCCCAATCCTAACACCCTCTTCTTCCGCCAACCCTAACACTTCTCGTTTCGCGCCTTTAACAACAACAACAACAACCAGAGTCGCTCTCTCTTCCAAATCACCCTCCAAACTACCTCTCTTTGCCAGGTTCACTCGTAGTTGCAGCAGTAGTAGCAATAGCGGTCATTCTGATCACTCCGGTGGTCCCGCCTCCCCCGTAT
>Ga0315914_1007269_pt1 | contig 15401 bp, 6 predicted proteins | sample MpolenodulesMG_FD_203920 | JGI IMG/M metagenome (GOLD analysis project Ga0315914, IMG submission 203920) | Medicago polymorpha root nodule microbial communities from Los Angeles, California, United States - elongated nodules | ecosystem: Host-associated > Plants > Roots > Nodule | place: USA... | reverse complement strand
GCTAAACCATAGAAAGTTGTGAGATGTTTATAGGGGTCCTCATGATCAAGACCGGAAAAGGGATGATGAGTCACCAATTGAATCGTTCCCGATTTCATCTCAATTTGCTTTGTATTTTGCCTTCCAATACGGGCAAGTCTTCTTGGACTAGTCCAACACGGTAGTGCATTTTGAGGTTCTTCATCTTCGAGTTCCATGACTACAACTCTTTCACTTCCCGGAGATGATGGTGTGGAAGATTGTGGAGATCCCCTAGGAATAGAACTGGAAGTAGTGGGAATAGAAACGGAAAATCCCGCTTGTTGAGCCAGTCTAGCTAGTCTATTTTCTTCCCTTGCTTTAGCGTTGTTTCTACGAGCTATTTTCTCTATTTTTGGATCAAACTGTAATTGTTCTTTGGAAACGGTACCTCGCATAAACAAAGTTTAAAGACTATACCAAGTGGTTAGCAACAAAAAGGATAATGAATGATATATGTGTATGTATATATACACAAAAAAAAATTATGCAAAATTGCTTAAAATGACAAAATTGTTTCAATACTTATGATATTATCTTGCTACTCCCCGGCAGCGGCGCCATTTTGATGTAAGATTTTTACATGTCATAAAACTATTTACTCTCTGTCGGAACGATACTCTATTTTTACTACTTCGGTGGAATCGTGCACTTGCGGTTTTACTCATCAAATAGCTTGTTTGAATACCTCAAGACCCGCAAGGGTAGATGTAGCTACATATGTCTATGATAGTTTTGCAAAGGATGAAGAAAAGATGAAGATCCATGCCTAGATTCATGATGTTTCAATAAATCTTGGGTTGAATCTACTCCTAACTACCTTGCTTTGTGTTTCTCTCTCTAGAAAAGCCCCAACCTCTCTCTAAAAACCAGAAAAATGTAGTAGAAAATGTAATGATATGAATGGAAAGAGAGAAGAAAACTATTTATATGGGCCACTTATGCGAAATTTCGCTAATAGCCAAATATTTCGCTATTAGCGAAATGTATAAAATCATCCTCTGCACCAATGGAGTTGCTCCATGTGTCCCTTATCCAATTGAATTTCCTGAAGTTCGCTGATGACTTCGCTGATGGAGAAATCTTTCTGATGCAACTTCGCTAATGGCGAAATATTCGCTAATAGCGAAGTTTGGCCTTCTGCTTCTGAACTTCGCTGATGGCGAAACCTCACTGGAACTTTGCCAAAATCTCGCTAATGGCAAAATCTTGTGAACTTGGTACAATTTTATCCTTGCTTGCATTTTCCTGCACAAAAAGGGTTGAGTAAGGCATGTAAAGCAGAAATGGCATTAATGCACATAATTGAAGTTTTTCCATCAATAACTTGTAAAACAAATCACTAAAATGCCTAAACTAACACATGAATTAGATCACTTTTGAGCACTTATCAAAAACGCGTGAACCTCTAAAGGAAAAAGTCGTAGACAATCTTATTCACAATCTTCAACATCATCTTCGTGCAACTTCATAAATATACCCGAAAATAGCCATCAACGTCCAAAACTTCTTCTTCTAACAATACCATCATCATCAACTACAACAAACCTTTCTTAATCTTCAAATAATCTAGGGAAAAAAAAATCCAAAAATGAACCAAAAAAAGATTCAAATCCTCTTCATCAATTACACATAATCAACGACATATACTCATAAAAATTTATAAATTAACTGAAAAATTAAACACAAAAATTTCAACCATCAACATCCATATCTATATCTTCTACTTCTAACAACTTGCAACAATATCAACACATTAAACTATTAAACACCCAACTTTTTTCCTTCTTCGATTCATATGGGAAAGGATTAAAAAAAAAAAATATCAAATTCTTTGAGTGTACTAGTAACCGATTTCAACTTTATCACAACAATAACTGATTTATTCGATAAGGCTCTGGTGTAGATGTCCGCATTAGGGGTGGTGGAGAGAGAGGCTTCACCGGTGAGATAATGTACATCTTCTCCATTTTGTTTCAAAGGAGAGAGATTTCCTTTTTATTTCCATCTTATTTGAATAAGTATTTCTATATAACATGTCATCATCGTGACAGCCAAAATTCGTCACTATAGGGTTAATTTTCGTAGCTAAATTCGTCTGTCATTGCCAAATGGCTGTCACTGCATGTTTTTCACATTTATCCACGGACAAAACCGTATATAATTCTAAGAATACTATTTCATAAACATTAAGGACTTCTACCTACGGTTGCGGTTGTCACTAAAACTTATCATTGTTTTATTTTTTTATATTTTCTATTCTACTATAAATTTTCACTAGTGCAAATCAGGGATACAAAACCTGTTTTTTAGAGATTTAAGACCTGTTTTTGAAGTGAGGTTATATCAGCGGGTGTTGTAAGTTTGATATATCACACCTGTTTTTTAACAGGTGTAAAAACTACATATCATACCCGTTTTTGTTATAAATTGGTGTGATATGTGTATTTGTAACCCCACTTTTTCACAAAAACAGGTGTGAAACCTCATATATAACACATTTTTTTAGTAAAAAAAGGGTGTGAAAAACACCATATCACGTTAAAAAAAACAGCCTACAGCCACTCTCACCTATAGGCAAGGGCATAAGGCTATTCAATTCCAATGCATTTTTCTACTTGCAGCGAGAGTAGCATCTAATAATTCTTCAAGTTGTTCTCCTTATATTAATCATTCACTAGTGCAAAAATGACATAAGAATTATTTGTATTATACCTATTTTATTAAAAAAAGGGTGTGAAATATAAATAAGGTGACATTTTTGTAAATATATTGCAAATTTTGTTTTAGTGAGTAAATTTCAAAACCTGATTTTTTGAATAACCGAAGTCAAATATGAAATAAAAACAAGGTGGCAAACTTGTAAATATTATTTTATATCTGATTTTTAGAAGAAAAAAAAAGTGTGAAATATTAGTATATTAATTATTATGTTAATGCTTTTTATTTCTTTGTCAGGATTCGAACCCGTCACCTCCAACTTTTCAATCTTTAGACTAAACCAATTTGACCATTTATACTCTTAAATATTATTGCAAACCTGATTTTAAGAAAAAAGGGTATGATATATTTTCTCCATATGTTTTTAAAAAAAGATTTTATGTTTCTCTGTGTGCGCTTTTGCCACTATTAGGCGGTGTTTTTATGTTTCTCTGGGCGTGCATGTGGCTCCTGTGCTACTTGTGTTTTTTGTCGTCTTTTCCCCACATTTTGTGATATGGTGTTGTGGTTAATAATATTTTTCGTTATTCAATAAAATAAAGTAAAATGATTTGTTATTTGACTCGATTTGGTTTTCAAAACTAATTGTTGTGTTATTTGGTTTTGAGAAGGTTTTAATGGTTGATTATATAATTTATATTTATCATATACCAAAATTTGACCGGATGTTTGAATTAGCTGAATAGTAATTACTTTTTTTGATTTAATGTTCTAGATACCAGGTGATTTGGAGGAGCATTACTTAGCAAAGAATGGATTTCAATGTCCTCAGGTCCGATTGTGGGTACCTCTTTTTGTTTTTCATTCATAATTTTTATTTACCAATCTAGCAACTAAATGTTCTTTATACTTCCGTGGTTTGAGCAAATATTGATTTTTTTGTGAGAATACCGGTTCTTTTATTCTTTACAGTTTATTCAGCATGTGAGAGGGATAAAACTCTAGCCCTTTGAACCAAACTATGCCTTGGAGTTGGACCCTATCTAATTTAAATACATTTGTTTTGAGTCTGAGGTCTCTACCATAATTTTTAGAAAATATTGGATATATGTTATAGTTATTTGAAACAAAAATATCAATATAAGAGGTTGGCATTTAAAAGTTTGTTTTTGCAAGCTTGATTGTTAGTTCAAAATGTTTAATTATTCGTGTATGAGTAAATTATGGATGTACTATTTGCTACTACCTCCGTCCCTAATTATGAGACCCTTTTGAGAATTTTTTTTGTCCCCTGTTATAAGTCCCCTTTTCTATTTCCAACTACATTAATTATTTCTTTACATAAATGCCCCTATTTATCATACATCTTTTTCTTCAATCAGCAATAAATTGCATATAGAAAACATAAACTAACTCTCTTTTTTAAGGATAAAATTGTAAAAACAATAGTGATTACAAACAACATTAATACAAATATCCAATTCCCGTGATTTTATCAAAAGGGACAGAGGTAGTATATGTTAAGGAGGTGTGCCTAAAAGCTTATTATATCATTTGTCATGTTGCAATTTTAATGATTTGTATATATTCGTTTTTTCTATGTAGTTTTAAGGTAGAATGACTAACTCATGAACTATTTGATACAATCAAACATTATGTGATAGTAAATTAACTATCACAGTAGTTAATTATATTTTTAATCAATTGTTCATTAAGCTAATCTATTATCTATTATGAATTCAGCTCCCAAGTATATCCTGCAGCCAACTCAGCTTTATTTGCGCCATGTACTATGTTTTGTGCCAAATCAACAAAAATCTGACGTGTCTATCTCAATATAATGTCAACATTTTGTGCTTCTACTGTCATGACTCACATATGCCGGCATTCGTTTGCCTCTGTTCATTTTCTGTATGACCGTATCTACTTGGCTGCTGCTTTGTTCGACATATTCTGCTTCTAATGAACATTTTCTGTTTTAATAATTTGAGTGCCACTCCATTTACATTAGAAATTTGATCTCAGATGTTAGAAGGGAGAGATGCAAGTAAGCAATAATAAGGTAATCATGCTGTCAATATAATGAATCATTCAAATTACTATTTATATGGTTTTTCTTATGTCCTAATGAAGTTTTTGGAAAACCATTTGTGTTTGTCTTTGAAGAACCGAGAATACCTTTTTGGCTTTGATAAATTCCTATCACTACATTCGGTGGGTGATACAATTTTAATGTATGATTTTCATTAGTGGTTAGTTTAGATTCCTATGATTTTAGCGCTTACTCTTACAAGTTAAATATATATTTTTTAAGTTTAAGTTGCATTGAAGTTTCATAAAAATTTCAAGTTGGGTGTAGTTACATAATCCATGAATCCTTGCACTACATCCAATAGATAGAAACATGATAGCATGATAAAAGTTATATATACTCTTCAAATTATTTAACCTTTCTTCTTTATGCTCTTTTTTTACTTCCACCATCTTTTCATCTGGCTAATATATTACCTTATATAGTTACCCACCTTATAAATGGTTTGTATTCTAGAGAGTGTGTATACTTAAGTGATTGTTTAATGAAATTGCCATGTCACCCACAAAGTTTTAAATAGATAGTATACCATGCAGCATATAATACACGATTTGCACATTGTTGCAGTGGTTGTATGTATCTTGATTGATGCAAAAATGTTAAGAATTAAAATTACGGTACTCTTTTTTTTTATTTTTTTATAGTAATTATAACTATTTATGTCATTCTTTAACATTGCGTTTTAAGACTTTCAAAAGAAAAATTAATATTTTTCCCTTACTCATGTTGTATGTTTTTCATTTGTCAAATGAAATTTGACGAGCTTGAATATACCTCACTTATAGTCTTGATAAAAGCTAAAATTTAGAGTATAAAAATGTGTTTTCTTTTTGGTTGTGAGAAATTAGAGAGTTGATTTTACCATCACAACTGTTGTACGTTTATTTTCCTTCATAAATTATTTTTCCCTTTGGGTTGGAATGTTCGAGTAATGTTGATAAAGATGTTATTGAATCATTTGCAGCTCACCTTTGTGTAGGTTCAAAGGTACTAACTAACTTTGAGTGGGAATCAATTACTTAGAACCTTTGTCGTTTCAATCACATACAAGGTACTAACTTGCCTTGTCCTAAGCACTTGCAATGTTCATTAAGACGTTAATTGTGTCATTGAGCCAAATAATGGTTTGACTATTGAAGGATGGAAAATTACATCAAATCACACAATGCCTCATCCTTCATGCAAGGAACAATAACTACAGGTTGTGTATATGTTAAATACACTTAAAAAATGGTCCTTGATGATATATAAACCTAATACAATTTTTAATTCAAAGATGTTTGCATTGAATGACTCATTGTGTGTTTTGATTTCAAGTCTTTTCTCATTGTGCTTCTCTAATCTTGGACAAGAAGAGCAGGAGGAAAGTTGAATCCACGGATGACCGAAAGAAACCTGTCGATGCTCCGAAAGTTGAAAGAAAACAAGCTGAGGTAAGCTCTTGAATAAGCTTCAAAATCATACACTTTTCAAATGAACAAAAACTTATAACTACGATCGGCCATGACAGGTGATCAATTAATTGGATGGCTTAGTGTACCAGGAATAAAGGTGCCAAAGTAATGGCCTGTTCATGATTAGACTAAACAGTTTCAGATTCCAACAAGTAATTTTGATCCTTTTGCAGATTCAGATTCTTGGAGTTTATGAGAAAGTGAAGTAGTTAAGTGGGGTATTTAGTTTTCTTTTTTGACTAAGTGGGGTAGTTAATTAGATTTTTTTTATTTCCATGGTATTTAATTATCAAATAGTTGAAGTAGTTAAGTTTCACTTGTATAAATTATTCTTAGATTCTATATCCTATTCATCTTTAATGCTTGTGTTGGTAATTTATTAGTTTCATCTTGTCAATTTGATCACCAATATATCAAGTTATTATGCTGAATTCACAAATAAATTTGTTTCTCTTGATTATCTTTTTAAAAATGAACAGTTCATAAAATTACCACTAAAATTAATTTAATCAAATATAATAAAATATTGTAATCAATATTATTGGAATTTGAAATTGATTACTATAATCAATTTTTAGAATAAATTCTTGAAGTGACTTAGCAAGAATAATTCTCTCTAACTATGAACTATTATACCATTCACCCAAAGCAATACTCAATACCCACAGAAATCAAAATCTATATATACTGCATTGCTCATTTAATTTATGGTAACAAATTTTGAATTATTATTCATAATAGCTTATTAGATAAAATGACATACTATCAAGTTACAACTTACAATCACTTCATAGCTAAAAATATTTATAACCACTTCTACAACAAGGCATAATAAATCAATTTTAACATCTAATTTGTGAATCTTCAGCAATAGCGGGTGCACCAAAGCTATTATCAACATCAACAAAAGTTGAAAGTCCGCCAGTTGTTAAACCTTGTCAATAAGCTAGTAAAATAGTCTTATAAGCACGTGAGAAAGAATTGTTACCAACATGATCAACGATGTGTGGTTCAATGACTTGATGATATGTTACACCGAGTGGGAGATATTCAAGTCACTTGATGATGTTGATATTATTCGAACATTCACCGCCAAGAGGTCTCAGAAAGGGCATTTACCTTCTAATTTTATTTAGGACACTGTTTGCAGGTTATATTTCATCTCTCTTATTTCAAATTGTACTTTTATTGACAAAATGACGAATCTCTTTTATTTTAATTTATGACTATTTATATATCACGTCACTTGTGAATTTGCGGTTAAAATTTTGCACAGACTCTAAAATTTCCGACACCGCTACTGACCATGTAGAAGGGAAATATACAATTATGCATGTTATTAGAAAATACATGCTGAGTTGTTTCGATAACATGCATAATTATACATTCCTCCGTATACATGATAAATCATAATAGACTACACATTGGTTGATAAAATTACAAAGGGTTAACAGGTCTTTACTCCTCTGTAATATATGTCATTTTCGGTTTTCCTCTGTAAAATATTTTTTTCGATTTACTCCTCCTGTAAAATATTTTTGTTTTGATTTACCCCTTAATAGGCCAAACAAAAGCGAAAAATTCTTGAAAAAAAAATAAAATTGGTTTTTGTTTGGCCTATTGGGGGGTAAATCAAAACAAAAATATTTTACAGGGGGTAAATCAAAAAACTATTTTACAGGGGGCAAAATCGAAAATGATCTATATTACAAGGGGTAAAGACCTATTAACCCAATTATAAATTATACACGTATTGACAAGATATAACCCTTCTTATAAATTAAATAAAAAAAACTTAAAAACAACCTCAGTAACATGTCCCTTAAAAAAAAAACGATAACATGTAGTGGCTGCTCCCGTCATAAACACAAGCTATAACTTTAGGAAAATTATATAATCAACCATAAATTTTAAATATACAGTATTTAAAATAATGCAGTGGCTGAAGGTTGTTGTGTGTGAGATTTTTTGGGAGAGAGAGGAGTAAGTGTAACGAACAATAATTTTTGGCTTAGCAGAGACAGCGGAGAAAGAAGACGCAGTGAGAGAGGGAGGATGATCCGGAATGAGAGTGTTTAGATGTGTGTTGTACATCATAAACATCAATGAACTGTTTTAATCCAACAGTTAAACAAACTTGAGCACCGTGCGCAACCTAAATCACTTGCGCACGGTAGTCTTCGCCTTGAAGTTGCACCTAACAAAATAAACTTGCTCTGAACTTGCTATAAAGTTGCTGTGAACTTGCACCTAACAAAATGCATTTCATAACAAGTTATATTTATGGGAGTACAACTAACAAAATTAAATTGCTCGCCAACTAACAAAATTCACTCGTAGAGTAAAGAGTCTCATTTTTGTCTTTTTTACCAAACTACAAAGTCTAAGTTAATTTATAGAAAATAATTTTTAGACATTCAATATCAAATCTACCAATAGGAATGTAAACAAAAAATAAATCTACCATTAGAAATAAAAAGAGTAAAAGAATAGATGGTGTTGGATATGTAATATAAGTGCTTTTTATTTAAAGTAATATATTTATACAACTACCGAATATAAAAATAAATATTGTTCAAAAGTTGTATCAAAATGTTAATATAAATAGGGTTTGTCTAACATGTGCAATATAGGAACTAAAAATAATAATTATTTTATTAAAAAACAACAATCAATTATTAAAAAGTTATATATTTAATGCAAAATGCACAAATTTTAAGACGAATTTATTATTTTGAACTTCTTAACAGGTGCAAATTTGCACATAATAGAAAAACTCATAAAATACACTCTCGTGTAGTTTTCTCTTCCTCTCCAACAAGTCGGCCCTAGTTTTCTCTCTCTAGGTTTTCTCTTACAGTTTCTTCATTGAGGGGTGGTTTTGGGTCAATTCTTTACCTGAAATCACTCCTCTTCATCTTTTTATCTCTATTTCAATCTAAATAAGTGATTTTCACATAGATCTAGGTTTTTTTCTTTGTGATTTCATCATCTAAGTGTGGTGGTTTGTTGTTCATCGTCTTGTGCGGCGTTGTTTGATTTCCCGTCTTCGTGCGGTGTTCATTTGATTCTTATAGAAAGATCGATTATTCAATCAAAAATTTGGACGTCAACGTTGCAGATCTGGAGGCCATAGATATTCCGATCACTTTAATTTTATCATATATTTTTGAATGCATATGTCGTTATATGCTATTAACTTGGATGCTGTGAGTTTGTTCACAGATTCATCCTTTACATTTTTAGCGGTGTTGAATGATGTAATCTCTCGATTTGAATAATGAATATATTTTGTTTTTGTAAAAAAAAAAAAAACCTCATATAAATATCATTTATTAGTTGCACATAAAAAAATATCATGTACCACGTGCTCTACTGCCTAGATTAAATAATTTATTTTTCTGTAGACTTTTCATGGGGTTAGTACCACTTGCAGTAGCAGACGACAACCGTACTCCCACTGATTGAATTGAATTATTATGTTATCTCTTCATATTCGCACATCTAAAGAGTCAGTCCATATCCAAACATAGTCGCTCAATTCCTTAGTTTATTGCTCTTGAGCTGAAACAAAAAAAAACCATTGCTCATTGTCTTTCAGAATTAATCTCTTATATTTCTGTTTTATTATTATTTTGTCTTTCAGTTTATTGCTATTTTCCCATTCCTACTGCAAAAAAGGAAAAGAAAAAAAGAAAACCAAAACTCAAAAATAGTGAACGAAAGTTATCTCATATATATTCTCTGCATTTTTAATTTGTATTCACTCTGTTCATTTCAAAGATTGAAGTTTCTTCAAACAAGTGGTTAAACTTTAGAGGCAGGTACGCATTTATTTGTTTTCCTTCACTCATAAATAGTAAAATTTTGCAATTGGTGATTGAAGTTTTTTTTAATATGTTGTTGTTCTTTGCAGATCATTTCGAAGCCATCAGGTAAGAGGTCCACTCCATGCTCTTGAAAAATAGAATTTTGGTTTTAGTCCCTCCAAGATAAAATCACACTTTTTAGTCTCGTGACATCTTTCTTTAGCATTTTAGGGACCGAAAATGCTAAAGTAAATTTTTTACGGGGACTAAAAATGTTGATGGAATATTTTACTGGGACCAAAAATGCTGACGAAATTTTTTATAGGGACTAAAAAGTACAATTTTATTTTGTAAGGACTAAAAATGAAATTCTAAATATTTATAAGGACCATTTACTTAATTAACCCATAATAATATAATTGAATTTCATTGGGACAATTTGTCAAAATAAAATTTCATCGATATTTGAATTCTGATTATCCCACTTATTCATTTTATGAGGTGAGTTTTTTTATTTTAGGGCTAAAAACTCTATGAGTTTTCATTCTTTAAATTATTTGACAAAAAAGAAATTATATTTGACTAAAAAATATATATTTTTAGTTTCTAGATTATTTGACAAAAATAAATAATATATTAATTTTGGTTTAAAGAAATATATTAAATTACTATTGGTTAGGATTTGTTTTCATATTAAATATGTTGTGAGTTCATGTAAAAAGAATGAATTTTGGTTTTTCTTACCGTATTTTATTGGGTATGAATCAATAATTGAAGGTGTGTTAAAAAAGTGTCTCTTGTATGGGTTGGGGTCTCTTGTATGAGTATTTTAAAGTCTTTAATATAGTCATATTTGTTAGCATAGGTACTCATAACATAATCAATATCATATTCCCTCGGATCCTTATTATAAGAAGAAAACCAAAAAACATCATATCCAATGCTATTATTAATTGTTGTAACTTTTTAAACATTTTTACAATTATACACTTATAGAATGTTGTGAAACATTAAATACATCCACTAATACTAAAAAGAGAATCATTAAATGATGGATAATAAAAGTCTTTTATACAATAACTACACCTTAAAAGTTGTGACATATCATTTGAAATTGTGCAAGAAGAACACAAGTATGAATCTTTGAAGTGTGAACCAATTAGCTATTCTTCGTCTTCCTCTTCCTTTTTCTCTTAATTGATTTGTTCTTGTTTCCTATAAAAAAAATTGACCAAGCATTTTTATATTATTTAAATATTTTCCTCGTTGAATTTTTTGTTGCAAAATCATCAATAATTCGTTCAAAATCATGGTTCTTCACAAAATTATTTTCAAATGAAATCAACGCAAGACTATTTAATATATCTTGTGACATAGTGGATCTTAAATTAGATTTTAATAATTTTAACTTGGAAAAACTTCTTTCAACAGATGCAACACTTATAGGAATATTCAATATTATTCTATAAGTTATGCAATTGACACTTACTCATATCTTATGATCAATGGCATACGCCACTTGTGCTTTTGAAAATTGTTTGTTGTTGTAATGTTGTGTTAACATTTGCAAAATTGAGATGAAGAGATGTTTTTTGTTTACAAATTGAGATGGAGAGATTAAACATAGAGAATGAAAACTAGAAAGAAAAGAGACTCATAAACTAGGTAAAATATTGTGACTTTTGAGTGTTAATATGAAAAAGGAAAACAATCTATCTCTTTATTATTCATAACACTCCAATCCATATCATTATTTGAATTTAAGTGCCTCAATCAGACTATTGACTATTCACTTGCTTTTTAAATATTACTCATCGCTTTATTTGCTAATTGATTTTTTGGTACATGTAGTCAATACTATTTTAATTTTAATATGGATATAATCAATATTTGGTACAAATAGTTAATTGATTTCATTTAATCACGCCATTTATTAGTTTTGACTTTGTAGTTCCCCAATAACTTTGTCAGCAACTAGCATTTCTTTATGGTAGTATATATACTTCCTCTGTCCCAAATTATAAGAAAAAAAACTCATTTTCTTTGTCCCAAATTATAAGAAAAAAGATTAACTTTTATCATATTTAATTATGATTTTTTTTTTAAATTATCTTTTCCAAAAGAAAGTTAAATGTAAAGTGCATTCAATTTGCTCTTTTTTTCATTTTCTCAATAACCAATAACCAATGAAAATTGTTTTTACATCTTCCAATAAAACTTATTTCAAGAATAACACAATAAACTATATTGCAAACTACTATGTTTTAGTTTTCTTAATAAGTATGTTTTTTTTTGCTTATACTATGGGATGGAGGGAGTATATATGTAGTAAAAAAAAATTGGTGCCTCTAAAATTGTGGTGCTCTGGGTTGCCGCCCCTAGTCTAAACCTGAGTTCGAACCCGAGACTTTTTCTTTTTTACTTACCGTATTTAGTATCTTTGACCACAGTAGATACCCCAAGGTATCCCTGCGGCTTTGACCCTTTGGATTCGTTATGAGACTTATTCTCGAGTATGACACCAATTCATCTACTTTTTTTGTTTGCTTGAGGGGTTTGACTACCTCTCAAACAGACGACTCTAGAAATCAAACACAATTCTTTTGCTTCATATTGCCAACTTTTCCTCCATGATGTTTGTCAATCCTAACGAAATGTTAAAAAAACTTGAATTTTTATTCTTGAATTGAACGATTCTTGATCATGTTTTACTTACTTTCCAACCTAAGTCCGAATTATAAAGGCCAACTTTCCCTAAAAATTGGGATTAACCGAAAAAGGGGGTAGTTGTTATATATTTTTTTTAGTAAAGTTGTGATTCTTTTAAAAAATGATAGAAGAGAAGTTGTGGTTTTGTTTCTGGAGTAATCCTATGATTATTTTTTTTTTAAAAAATAAACGATTTATTCATTTAAATCGATAGAATATAAATTTAAAGTCGCTAAACACAAAAAAGATGGATATGCAAACAAGCGAACAACATTCATCTTAATAACATAAATGCCAAATACTTCTCTGGATCCTTTAAGTTTCAGGTTTGTTTCAGATAGGTTCTTTAAGTTTCTAAGGTTTCAGATAGATCCTTTAAGTTTCGAATTTGTTTCATATAGGTCCTTTCTGTCAGCCTCCGTCAAGCCAAAGTTGTTCTGTCCGTTAAGCCAAAGTTGATATGTCCATTAAGTGGGTGAGGTGGTTCTCTCTGACACTTGACATCAATTTTTTCCCCAGCCAGATCTGCTTTGGCTTAACGGACCTATCTGAAACTTTAGAAACTTAAAGGATCTATCCGAAACAAACTCGAAACTTAAATGACCTATCTGAAACCTTAGAAATTTAAAGGATCTATCTGAAACAAACATGAAACTTAAAGGACCCGGAAATGTATTTGGCCTAACATAAAACCATAAAGTACCTATGCTGACAAATATGACTATATTAAAGACTTTGAAATACTTATATCTTTGGATATGTAACGTTGACGGTCATTGATTGAATCTGCAATTATTTGTGTTTAATTCCATTTGGGAAGTAAATACTCTCACTGTCCAAATTAACCTTCATTAATTTCACGTTTTCATTTTAATCCCATAATTAATAAAACTCATGTTTTGGTCCCTTAATTTTCCCTCCGTTAGTCAAAACAATCACTGGCAGTTAAGTTTTAACCCTAAATGCATATGGTGGACCAACATTGTAAGTGATCCACCATAGACCTTGTTAATTTGTTTAGTTTAAACCGTTTGAATTTTTTTTCCTGAAAATGCTATGTCTACTATACACCACCACCACCAATTTTTTTTCTTCAACTCTCTTCATCATCTTCCCTCATTCTCTTCATCATCTTCATCACCATCTTCATACCTTCATCAACACAAACCAAAAAAAAAAAAAAAGAGTGATTTTTTATTTAAACAAAATTCATAATTATCGATCACAACAACAAGATCTAACAAACTAAACATAAATCATTCATTATACATGAACTTGATTTTATCCAAAATCAATTTTGTCAAAACAAACACATAATAAAGCAAAAACCAGAAAGAGAGAGTAAGGGTACATGGGCATGTTGGTCAATATGCTAAATTCGAGCTGTTTGATCAACAGAACGAGAAGCAAGTTTTGCGCCAATGCAATTCCAAGCCACTGAATGTACCGTTTGAAACACAAACAAACAAAAAAAGACCCATTTCAAAAATGAAACATAAACATTGAAAAAGGATTTTTTAACAACATAAACCTAGATATTAAACCAACCTTAACAAGTAGGAAAAAATTAGAACTTCGAAGGTGTTTGGAAATTGGAATGAAAGAGGAAAAGGGTTACCTTTTTTTTTTGTGACCAGAATTCTCTCTGCTGTGAAGATTCTTAAATGAGAATTGTTCCTCCGTGGCTTTGGAAGCAGTTTCTTAAAACATGGAAATCCAATTTAATGAGGTTTTATGGTGGTGGCGTACAATTAGATATAGTAAACATGCATGATCTAATGGTTTAAACTAAACAAATTAATGAGGTTTATGGTGGACCAACATACTAAACAAATTAATGAGGTTTATGGTGGACCACCTACAATGTTGGTCCACCATAGGCATTTGAGATTAAACTTAACTGCCAGGGATTTTTTTAGCGAACGAAGAGAAAATTAAGGGATCAAAATATGCGTTTTATTAATTATGAGACTAAAATGAAAACTTGAAATTAATCAAGGGACTAACTAACCTGCCTTTAATTTTCATCGAGGAAGTAATATCAATTAATATTAGTATTCCCCTAAAATCAAATATATATTTTACTAAAGGTGTTTTTGTTTTAAATTATATTTGTTGATTCCAGAGAATAAAATGATAGGAATATGTATGCTTATGTTTGTTTCAAGTTTACTAAATTTTATTCCCAGGTATGTTCCTAGAATAGAAAAATTTGGTGGGAATAAAGTTCCCATGGAGATGAGAATAAATTCATAAATAGTTACCTATTATAATCCCTATTTTTATTGTTCTTAGGAATATTATAAAGCTAACCAAACATATTTTTCCTAAATAACTTGGAATAAAATTCCCATCTTTATATCCCAAAGAATGTTACTCCTAAAAATAAATTTGATAAACTTGAAACAAAAGCACCCTAATATTAATATATTTAAGTGCAATATTCTCTTATGGGAATGGGACAGCGTGTACCACTTGCAGACGCTACAATATCATTGCTTGAATTTTTATGTTTATGTTAATGTTCCTAAGTAGGAAACATGCATCTGGTAGCTTATTGCTTTTAAACTGAAACGAAAAAGATCGTTGCTCATTGTCTTTCAGTTTTTTGCTATTTTTTCCATTCCTGTGGCAAAAAAAGAAAGAAAGAAAAAACCC
>Ga0315914_1007268_pt1 | contig 15403 bp, 10 predicted proteins | sample MpolenodulesMG_FD_203920 | JGI IMG/M metagenome (GOLD analysis project Ga0315914, IMG submission 203920) | Medicago polymorpha root nodule microbial communities from Los Angeles, California, United States - elongated nodules | ecosystem: Host-associated > Plants > Roots > Nodule | place: USA... | reverse complement strand
ATAATTCTAAAAGGAAATAATATTTAAATAAAACTAAATCAAATCTAAATAAAATAGACTCAAATAACATATTAAAAACACTAATTTATTGACTCATCATACATCATGAAGACAATGGCCACAAACATGTTGAAACTTGAAAGTCGTCCTGGCCCATTGTGTCCAATGCAACAGTCAAGATTGGATAAAGAGAAGCTTGAAAGCAACAAATGGACACCAATCTGGTGTGGGGACAGTGATGGTTACAGGTTTGAGGTACAAAAGTGGCAAGAAAAGATGGATGTTAATTTAAGCACTCGTACTTGCACTTGTAGGTTTTGGCAATTGACAGGTATGTTTCTGAACACACACTTATATGTTTCTAATTTGGCAAGTGTAGGTTTCTTAATATGTTAATTAATGTTTAATATAAACAATCCTTACTATGTTAGGTATGCCATGTGCCCATGTTGTTCCTATCGTAGCATATAAAAATCAAAAACCTAAATATTACTGCCATGAATTGTTAACCATAGGAGCTTATAAAGCATCTTATAACTATTTCATTCAGCCATTACAAGGACAAGAGTTTTGGGAAGTAACTCAGTTTATCAAGCCAGTCCCCCCCACCAATAAGAAGGCGCACATGGAAACCTAAGAAGCAAAGAAGGAAAGATGGGAATGAAGATGGTGCTAGTTCAAGCAAGCTCAAGAGAAAGTACCATGCAATAACTTGTGCAAGGTGTGGTATCCAAGGTCACAATAGCAAAGGGTGTAACAACTATGGTGTCCTAATTAGGCCTAGAGGTTGGAAATCAAATGATGGTGCAAGTGAGATGGAATACACTGGCTCACAGCCACAAGCTGATTCTCAGGTATTAACTCCCCCAAATAGACAATTAAGTTAATGCATTTGCTTGATTTTGTGCATGACAGTTCTGGTTTTAGGTATTAGGAATGGCATTTGCTTGATTTATACTGTTTTGGTGTTCCATCTTATAGTGTTTCAAATGATTGATAGTGTTTATTTCACTTATATAGGAAATGCATATCCCTGAAGGACCACAAGTTGTACCATTTGTAGTTGGCAATGTGTGGTCATTTGCTGGACCAGCTGTAGTTAGGACTCCACCAGTTAGAGGTTTGAGTTCAACATCAAATATGACTTTCATCCCAACACCTGGGCTTAATCTAAGACAAAGACAGAATGGACCTAATGTGCCCATGTTTGTGCCACCAAGGAATGGAAATTATCAACCTCCTAAGCACCCTTGAAGAACTCAAGCTTTCTATGTTTTGAAAGGAGATATTTTGTGCATTCAATGATTGTTGCTCCTTATGTATTTTGGCATGATGAACATGTAGTTTACTTTGATGAATCTTAAATTAGTTTTTTGATGAATCTACAATGAGATAGCTTTCAAAACAAGATATTAGGTAATGTTGGTTATGTAAGCTATCTTCTTTTTGGTTATGTAATGTCTATGACAATGGCTAGCACTTCTACTTTGATCAAGTATTGTTCGTCTTATTTCATTATCATGTTAAAATATAACTTCTAATATTATGACTATGACTAGCTTCTTTTGTGCAATTGATTTATGTTGTTGAATTCATTCCCATTATATTCATAATCATTCATGTTGACAAGGTCTTGCACAATTGATTCCTAAAATAAACAAACCTTCATTTCATTTCATAATATAGTGTTACATAATTTGGTTTTCAAACCTTCATTTCATGTCATTTCATTACACAATTGATTCCAAGAAATAAACAAACCTTCATTCATTATACAAGGTCTTACATACTAATGAAACTACAAAAACTAAAGCAAAATACATTGTTCGTCTTATTTCACTTCTTTTGCATTATCATGTTGAGGAATTGCATGATAATAGATGCAAAGATCAAGTACTTCAGCATCCTTAAATCAACAGCCAAAAGTTCCAATTTAGAGTTAAGTCTTGTCTTCCATTTTGCATCAATTGCATTTCGCTTGCCAGCCTCTCTCCCATCAAGCACTCTTTCATTTGCAGGCTCTCTTCCACCATTTCTACTTAAATGTTTATCCTCTGCATTTGCAACTTCTTCTGTCGCAAGAATTGCCTCCCATTCATCAAGCCACATAAAATACTCACAATTTCGGGGATCTTTCTGCAATTACATAAATGGAGAAATAAGAAACAAAAAAAGGAAGAGAATGTGTAGAATTTGGTGCTACAATTTCGGAGGTAAATTTTTCTTTCAATTATACCTTGTGATATGGACATGTGAAGAATAGTCTCCCACTGTTCTTTAGGGTGTCTGCTCTAAACATTATTGTCCTCAACCCACAGTTACAATCAGGTACTGGAATTGTGGAACGATTTGTATCTATTCTTGAGGAAGATGACATACTCCATGAACCAGATGGTGATTTGCTGCTATTGTTGTTGTTCCTGTGCATCGCCTTTCCTCCAGCCCCACCTCCCATCATGTTCAATCTCAATTTGGGTAAGGAATTTCGAAAACGTGAAAGAAATTGAGTGAGAAAATGGTTTTAGGGTTTGAAATTGGGAACGGTAGAAGAAATGGAGATGAGGGAAAGATGAAGATGAAAATGGGTGATAATAAAGGAGGGACGAAAACTTACCGTTGCACACTTTCTATTAACCCTCCAAATTCATCCCTGCCAGCGTGGAAAGCCTGCTTTGCAGGTGATATGGCAAGACCAGCGTCCAGATCAGCAAAGTTAACGCTCAGTTAACGTTTTGGATGGGAATGACTAACGGAAGAGGCTTTAGGGGAGTTTTTTTTGTGTTTCCTTGTTCCATAGATGTGCCTGATAGCGAGGCACATTTTCAGGGACCCAAATGAGAGTTTACTCTAAGTGAAACTTAAATCAAGTTTTGATATATGTGATCTTTTAGTGACCTAAAACAAGGTTTTAGTGGTATTACCCTTAAACCGGTCCTGCATATTCTTGATCCTTACTCATTTATACATAAGGTAATAAAGTTTGTTTTTGAAATGACTGTTAATGAAAGTAAACACATGAAAATGGCCAACTATGACTGTATCGGGATTAATGAGAGTAAACACGATTGCCACAATTTATTTTCTTAAAATTCAAATGAATTTATTTTCTATTGTTTTCTTATTTGCTCTTAACATTGTCCTCGCGAGCTTAACTCAGTTGGTAATGACTGCATAATATATGTAAGGTTTGGGGTTCAAACCCCGACCACCACAAAAAAAATTGCTCTTAACATTCCGTATTTGATCGCGTGGCTCTTTTCAGTGGAGTATATTTGGTGCCAAATGCCCAAATCCAAAATTTGACTCTCTTGAGTTTTATGAGTTAAACTGTACTAACTCTTCTTCACGAAATTGCTCCACCGTCTAAATCTATACAAAAGATTCGATTGACAATGATAGTAAGAAAAACATATTTAATTGTACAATTCCGTTGACTTTAAGGATCTCTAATCAGTTAATATTAATACTTCTTTGTGGCACTTAAATATAACGGAACACACTCATATATATAGAGACATTTTTCTCTGGACTGGAACCAATTAATCCTTATGTACTAGTGTTAAGAATGGACTTCTAACATGTAGCCATGGACGAGTTCCCTCATCAAAGTAGTAGTAAAAAATAAAGGAATATAGCAAATTTGAATTGACTTCCACTTTCCCAGTTAGAAATTACTATGAGCACACCACTAAAGGCAGAACTATAACGAATCCATTGCATTTAGCATACTTAGATTGGTGGCTTTTTGCTATTGTATGTAGTCAATGGGGTTACTTGCATGAACTATAAATGAATTTAACTATTTTCTGGCCACTCTTTTCCTCTCTCGTCGTGGATACCTTGGATTGTCACTGTCTTGCGTCCTCACAACCTAGGTTTCCAAATATTTAAACAATAATAATACCAAGAGTATTATTCTTTTTTCAACACTCCACTCTTATTAGATGAAATCAATAAATCTCACTCTTTAGGAATAAGTCCCACATAATATGATGGAAATCACTGAATTTTACTCAATAAAAAGGTAAATGTTTTTAAAAAAAAAAAAAGTGTTTCTAGCATGCTATTAGAAAAAACAAAATTAGGGAGGAAAATTAGTGATAGAAAAAATAAAATCCCTCACAAATTCCTTGATTGTAAAATTTAATGACGGAATTAGAGAGAGATTTCATGTTTTCCCTCTCTAAATTTGTCTCACTAATTTTTACTTTTTTTATTCTCTAACATGAGAAACTCGAGTGGATTGTATTTTACTAGCTAGCTAGTTTAATTACCTGTCTATATGTATAAAGAAAGATTAATCGTGTAAAAAAAAAAAAAAAGATTATTTGCACTTTTTTTCATATAATAGTTTGGAATATGTACCAATATTTTGTTCATGTAGTTGTCTGTTTAAAATTAAATATAGACTATACCCAATCTTACGATATACATTTTTTAAAGAAGACTATACCCAATCTTACGGTATACATTAAACTCTTGAATAGATGCCCCAACCTGAATATCAGTTCATGAGTGGGACAATTCCTAACAGCCTTTACGTACCTTCCGATCAAACTCTGCGATTACCAGAATCTCTTTCTCTGAGAACCGAGAAGTTCACACAAAAAAAAAACTCTTGAATACACGTTTGTAAAAGCTAAAAATAATAGATAAATCATACAAATACACATTCAAAAAAGAAAAAAACTTCTATAAAGAATCAATAAACACTGACAAAATTTATTTTAATTGGCCAGTTTTTTAATCACTAGCTAAGGACCCTGAATTACGCATTTTAATTGTTAGATTCAAAGCCATCTCATGACTTTTATTCGTTGAAAAAAATTCCTAAACTTGATTCTTCCATGGTCAAATATGTATGTAAATAGTAATTCAGTTCTTAATATTGGAAATTTTTGGTAGGAAATTCAACCTCAGCTTCAGGCTGCGTGAGACATCATAAATTAATCTGAATTCTGCTCAAATATGTCAATTTAAGTAGTCCAGATCTCTTTACTTTATTAGTAACATCACTTTCATAAGTATCATTTTTCAAATCAAAGAACCTGCCTTGTGTGTTTTTTTAGCAAAGGTATGTGTTGAGTTACATCTAGTGTCACATCGTTTTAAAGTTTAGAATGCTCTTATTTTACCTATATAAATAGGACATCCATGATGCCATTTCAGTATTACAATTCAAAATTAAAAACATCCTTTTGAGTGTGATCACTAAATAATAATTTAGCATTGATTTTCATTCAAAATGGATACAAGACTCAAATCCTCTGTCACATTCCTCAATCTTTTTCTTCTTGTTTCCTTGTTTATCTCTTTGCTTCCTAATGTATCAGAAGCAAGGCCATTTCTTAGTCCATTACAAGGCAAAGAAGGTGAAATTAGAGAGGTGAATGGAATTTTCAGGACATTGAAAGGAGCTGGTCCATCTCCTGGGATTGGACACAGGCTTAAAAAGCTTCAAAATCTTGAAGGAATGAAGGATTCTGGTCCAAGTTCTGGTGGTGTTGGGCACATTAAGATTCATAATATTGAAGGCCAAAAATTCAACACACTTCAAGTTATTGGAGTGATTAAGCATTCTGGTCCTAGTCCAGGTGAAGGGCACAAGTACATAACCAAAAATAATCATTCATAAAGTTCCAATTCTTTTTTCTTTTACTTGCAAAACACTCATAAATACTTGTATTATTGTTATGACTCATGACAGATAATTATTATTAATCCATGTGAAATTAATTAATACAGTACTTGGACTGGACTACTACTACTACGAATCAGTGATATAATAATATCCCTAAACCTGTTACTGGTTGAAGATCATAGTGAAAAGGATACAAATTGTAGCATGGCTTTGATTTGATCTATACAGTTAAATTGGTTACCCTCGTAGATTATCTTCTTTCTTGCTAACGCTATAACAGAGATAATTAGCTGATTTTCTTTTTGTCATTTATAAATTGCTAGTGCTTTGATTCCATATGGAGTTATAATAAGCTAATTTGATCTATGCAGTGCTACTAGTACTACTAATAATATGTGTGGCAAAAAATTAAAATGTAACTAGCAAATTACAAATAAGCCGATTTTTGCTCTCAAAAAAAACAAAAAAACTGAACATTTTTTATAAATTATATTACAAAAATGCACAAACAGAATCTAGCCCTTTTATTTATTACATTTAAACAATCATTTTTTAAGACAACTTGTGCGACAACTAAAATATACAAAGAAATCTGGGTATTACTATTAGCCCTAAAACCAAAACAATAGAAAGAAAGTAAAAACGTCCCGTGAGCATAGCTCAGTTGATAGGACAATGCATTATTATATGCAGGAGCCGGGGTTGGAACCCCGGACACCCCACTTATTCACCTTATAAGGTGAATTCTAGCCACTAGGCTACCTGACCAAAACAAAAAGTAAAAACACAATAGAGAAAATAAAAAGTAAAAACACGTATCAATATGAGAAAGAAAGTTGTCACAAAATAATTGTCCAAATATCATTTCTCATTTATTATATATTGTTCTCCTCTAAAGCAAATTTAAATAAAATAGTAGTATGTTGGAGTTAGGAGAACAAGCTCCAAAATGAATTTGGAAAATTCCAAAGTGGCCGCAAACATGTGATGCAAAGAATGAATGTTGACAATTCCAAAGCCCCTCTATATTTTTTTTTTGTCAATTTGTTACAAGAGTTAATGATATTATTCTCATGAGTCGTGACCCACACTCTATGGGCAAGTACCAAGCACCAACGACCAAACAGTGATGATTGGCCTTTTATTCTAGGTTTTGGTGGAAGACACATTTTATAAAGGTGTTTTTTAGTAAGTTATTTTATGAATATTTGTTATAAGACACCAACTAATTTTTATGAATGTGTCTTTTAACAAAGTTATAACTAAAAAGTGGAAATCACAACTTGAGGTGTGAGTTGATAAAAGACACATTCATAAGTGACTTCTAGCAAAACCCTTTAATATTTCAGTGTGTTAGATGCGGGAGAATTTGACTTCATAACCCCATATTATATCTTTTTTTGCAACATGTAAAAAATCTCATTTGTTCCTTATTAAAAGAAGACTAATGTAATCACACTATCTCTAAAGTGGTGGTTGTAAAAAATTATGAAGGAATTTAAATAGGCCTCTTGTTAGCATAAAGAATTGAAATTAATGAATTGTGATTATAATGAGAGTAAATTTTTCATAAAGTATTAAAAAGTTTATGATTGGGATAGTGAATGTTGCAAATTGCCTACCATATACTATTTTGCAATAGTATAAGGTAGTAAAGTTTCTTTTTGAATTGATAGTTAGTGAAAGTAACTCTTTTGTAAACCTTTCTATGCCTTTCTTGCTTATGAAAGTGGCCAACTATGACATGACCGGGATTAACTAAAAGGACCATTACCACAGTTTCTTTTCCTAAAAATCGAATGTCTCTATTTCATTCTGTTTTCTTAAATGCACTTAACTTTCCGTCTTATATTACGTGGTTCTTTTCAGTTGGAGTATATTTGGTACCGAACCCAAAATATTTGACTCTTATAGAAAGTGTACATGTACGTCAATAACATGAAGTCGCCACATATATTGATGAGTTGATTTGTATCAATTAATCTTCATTACGAAATTGCTCCACCGTCTAAATCTACACAAAAGATTCCATTGACAATCAGAGTAAGAAAAACATATTTAATTTTACAACTCCTTCTACTTTAATTCAAATAATAAGTCAATAAAGTCCTTATAAACATAGCTTAATTGATAGTTGTAGGAAATTATATGTAGAGGTCGGAGTTATTTGACCAAAAAAAAGTCAATAGTAATATTTTTTGGTGGCACATAATGAATCACATTATCAAATTTAAATAGAACAGCAAAATAATGATTAAATTCCTAAAAAAATAAAATTTTGGTGGCACATAATGGATCACATTATCAAATTTAAATAGAACAGCAAAAGAATGATTAAATTCCTAAAAAAATAAAATTGGCAAATAAAATTGCACTTTTTTTTTAAGGTCAAACAAACACCAATTTAGAAATTAATTATTTGACTTCTTGAATGCAAGAGTTCCCTCAATATAGGAATATGTTAACTTCGATTGATTTACACTTTCCCTCTTAGAAATTACTATTAGCACACCACTAAAGGCAGTGAGATTTGTCACAAATCCATTGCATGCAGCACACCTATACTGAATGCTGATGGCTTTTTGCTATGAAGTCAATGGGGTTACTTGCATGAACTAAATGAATTTAACTATTTTCAAGCCACTCTTTTCGTCTCTCGCGGATACCTTGGATTGTCACCATCTTGCATCTCTTCACTGCCTTGGCTTGCATTTTAGTTTAATTGTGTGTCTAAAGATTAATTGCATCTGAAATGAAGGTGGACTCGGTTATTTAGGAGTTGACTCATATCCTATAAGAGAGTGAATTCAACTTCATCTCTAGCATGATAATTTTTTTGTTGAGTCTTGAGGTCTGTCCTGATTCTGGTGAACCCCGGAGTCCAAATTATTTAAACATTTTTTTTCAAACAAAACAAACATTAATTGCATTTTTTTTTCTCGTAACAATTTGGATTATGTACCATATTGATCATAGATTCATAGTGATCTGTTTAAAAGTTAATATAGACTATAGGCCTATCCTATAGTAGTCTATATTGAAGTCTTTAATACACTCATGTCAAAAAAATAAAAAGCCTTGAATACACGTGTGTAGAAACTAGAAAAAAAAGATACATATACCTATTATTGAAGAATCTAAGTTCTTTAAGGAATCCATAAACCTTAACATCCAATCTCAATTCAATTGACCATTTTTTAATCACTAGCCTATGCGTTCACTGAACTAGGTATTTGAATTGTTAGGTTCAAAGCCATCACAAGACTTTTTTCATTTCAAAAAAGTTCCCTAAGCTTGATTCTTCCAAGGTCAGTGATGTATGTAAATAGTAATTGAGTTTTTTTATTGGAAATTTCTGGTAAGTATTTCAATCTCAGTTTTAGGCTGCGTGAGATACTAAAAATTAATCTGAATTCTGCTAAAATATGTCATTTTAAGATCTGTTTACTTTTTTAGTACCATCACTTTCACAAGTATCAATTTTCAAAACAAAGAACCTTACATGCCTTGTGTGTTTCCTTAGCAAAGGTATGATGCCACTTTATCAATACAAATACAAATAAAAACCAAGTTTCCAAGAGTGATCACCAAGTTAGTAATTATATGCAAATAAACATATATGTTTGACATAATTTTACATTTTCACCTCTTGTACTGAGAAGAATCAGTCCCTATAAGGAATTAAGCCTTTTACTGTTAACATCAATCGGAGTCTACATTTTATTGCAATTATTTACTATATGAAATATATGGTTTCTCTTGCGAAGCAAATTTATATGGGATACAAAAAACTAGTATATTTTGCACCCAAAAAAAACAACATGTCGGAGAATTTGGATAATTCTAAAATGGCTGCAAATTACACGTGATGTTGTAAAGAATGAATGTTGACAATACAAATGGGACGGTATTCTCTTGACCACGCTTAATAAGCAGGTGCCTACGATACGATACGATAGGATACGACCCAAAAGGACTTAGCTTTATCAGTGCATTAGATGTGTTAAAACAGAATAAAACAACCGAAAACTGATACAATAAAAATGGTAAATCATTCTAATTTTTTTCAATAGGACCCCTACACTATAGAATCATTTGCAGACGGTCATTGCAAATCTTAGTGGTCCCACTCAAGTAATGGATTAACTCTCACTATCAATTGCCCTATAAAACCATTAATCATTTCTCTCCCCTAAATTCTTGAGAGGCCCTATCTATCTATCTATTCTTACACAACATTATTGCTCTTTAAATGTATGTTGATTTGCTATTCAATAAATATTGCCTTCCACATCCTAAATTTTCTTCGATATTTCTTGTTCCAGCCTTCTAATTAATTTCTTTTGACAAAAACAAACAAACACCAATTTAGAGATGATTTGACTTATGCACAAGAGTACTAGTAGTAATAAAGGAATATAGTAGTAATTTGGATTGATTTCCACTTTCCCAGTTAGAAATTACTATTAGCACACCACTAAAGGCTGTGATCTGTCACGAGTCCATTGAATAAAGAGTACACCTAGACTGGTAGCTTTTTGTTATGAAGTTCCTTGCATGAACTACAAATGAATTTAACTTCTATAAAAAAATTGAAATTAACTATTTTCTGCCCATTTCCTCTCTCTCGTGGATTTGTCACTGTCTTGCTTCCTCATTCACAACCCTTGGTTTCAAAATTTTAAAACCAAAATAATTCTAAATCAGTATCTCAAATGCACTGCATTTTAGCTTAATTGCGTGTCTATAGATTAATTGCATTTTTGCTTATAATAATTTGGATTATGTATGTACCATTTTTGTCATACCTCTCTTTTTAATATTAAATTATGTATATACTATAGTCATATCATAGTTTATATTAAAGTCTTGAATACACGTGTGTAGAAGCTAGAAATAATATATAAATGTACACATTATTGAGGTATTTAACTTATTTAAGGAATCCCTAAACCTTAACACCCAAACTTAATACAATTGGCCAGTTTAATAATCACTAGCTTAGGACCCTGAACTAGGCATTTGAAATGTTAGGTTCAAAGCCACCTCACGACTTTTATTCATTGAATTTTTTTTCCTAAACTTGACACTTCTAAGGTCAAAAGATATAGTTTGATGTATGTAAACAGTAATTGAGTTCTTTATATTGGAAATTTCTGGTAGGGGTGAGATATTGCAAATTAATCTGAATTATGCTCAAATATGTCATTTTAAGTCATACTTTATTGGAACCATCACTTTCATAAGTATCAATTTTAAATCAAAGAATCTTACCTGCCTTGTGTGCTTCCTTAGAAAAGGTATGAGATGAGTTGCATCTCGTGGCACGACACGCATCCACACAGTTAGCACTTCGGTAGATGTTGGATCAAGAACAAATAGTCCAGATTTTAATGCATATATGTTCTGATTTTGTTAGGAAAATAGAGACCAATCTTAAAATTTGGACCGTCCAATCTCGATCCAACGAGTAAAGAAGACGTGTTGTGGGTGAAATTGCTTACCGAGCAAATACAAATCCCTATTTCTATAGTGTCACGTGATTTTAGAATTTAAATAGTTAGTAACTTATAACTAACAAGTCACCAAATTTCATAGAAGGCTTTATTCACCTATAAATAGAACCTCTATGCTGCCATTTCAGCAATACAATTCAAAACAAAAAAACACCCTTTCTAGTGTGATCACTAAATAAGCCTTGATTTTCATTCAGCATAATGGATACAAGACTCAAATCCTCTTTCACATTCTTCACTCTTATTCTTCTTGTTTCCTTGCTTGTATCAGAAGCAAGGCCATTGTTTAGTCCATTACAAGGCAAAGAAGGTGTAATTGGAGAGACAAATGGAGTCTTTAGGACATTGAAAGGAGCTGGTCCATCCCCTGGAGTTGGACACAGGCTTAAAAAGCTTCAAAATCTTGAAGGGATGAAGCATTCTGGTCCAAGCTCTGGTGGTGTTGGCCACAAACTCAACACAGTTCAAGTTCTTGGAGTGATGAAGCATTCTGGTCCTAGTCCAGGGGAAGGGCACAAGTAAGATAGATTATATGGAATTGATTATACACAAATAAATAGCCCTAAAGTACTTGTTAGCTATTGCTACTATTACTCTGATGATATAATAATATCACTAAACCTATTTACTAATTGTAGATTATAGTGAAAAGAATGCACATTGTAATATGGTTTTGATTTGATCTATGCAGTTAATTTTGTTACACTTGTTGTAGATTATATATTCTTTCTTGTTAATGTTATAGCAAAGAGAAGGGTGTATCTATCAACTTTTAGTTTTGCATAGAATGTTTTGTACGGTTATTAGTTATTACTATAACCAATATTTTAATAACAAATCCAGATTAAAGATAATAATATGTGTGGCAAAAAAATAAATATGTAACTAGCAAAGTGAAGATAAGCTGATTTTTTTTTCTCTCTTTTTATAATGGATTTGTTTAACATGTGTAATATTGCACATATTAAAGCAACTAAAAGTAACAAATTTTTATTGAAAGACAATAATTATATATTAAAAAGTTATATATTTAAAACAAAACGTACAAGTTACAATACAAAGTTACTATTTTAAACTTCTTAACACGTGCAAATTTACACATCATAAAAACACTTTTAAAAATTAGGCTACTAAAATGCACAAAGTTGATTTAGCCTTTTACTCAAAATATGAATTCTCCGGTGAAGCAAATTTATAGAATAAAAAACTAGTATATGTCGGAGTTAGACCATTTACAATGGACCTATTGAAAGCAACTTTAAACATGTTGAATCAGAGTATGTTGAAAATGAGGGGAAAGATGATGTGGATGAAAGAGGTGATGAAGCTGTTAAACATGTTGAATTATGTCCCGGTCAGGCCACATGTCACGGTTTCATTGGGCAAAGCTGGTGTGTGAGATGCACGCGCCAACATGGCGCGTGTGGAGCCAGTGCACGCGGAGAGAGAAAGTGTTTTGGATAAAGCTAGGATACTTGGCAGATTACGATTGGCTGCCTCATCTTAATAATTTGAACTCAATTATTTCATTGTAAATAATTTTTATTTTTATTTTTTACCAAAATTCATATTATTTTTTTGTCTATAAGTAGAGACTTGATTCATTTGATTTGGACACAGAAAAAAACCAAATTTTTGACTATCTTAATCTTATCATTAACTTTCTATTAGTTTTTTCTTTGAAGTTTTAGTCTTTTTTTAGTGAAATGGGACATAGCCGATTTGGGTATCATCATGAGGTCATACATCATATTACATAGTATGATTGTTGAGGATGAACGAGATACATATGCTCAATGTTGGACTGATTTTGAGCAATCTGAGAGAAGTGGATCTAGTACATCGCAACCATACTCGACCGAGGTGTTACCCGCTTTTGCAAATCATTTGTGTGCTAGATCCGAGTTGCGTGATCCAAATGTTCATCACGAATTGCAATCAGATCTAGTGAAGCACATATGGACAAAGTTTGAAATGTTTCGTGATTGAAGATGATTTGTATCCTACTAAATAAATTACTTGTGTGTTGTGTGCTTAGTTTGTTGTCTTGCATTTTAAGTTATTTGTGTGTCGCGTGCTTAGTTTGTTGTATTGCATTTTAAATTAAGAAAATAAAAATAATTATTTAAATAAATTTTGTTTTTACAAAAAAAAAAATTGTTAAGTGTTTTTTAATTTAATTATAATCGATAATTGTAATTTTATGTAATTATAAAAACAAAAATATAAAATTAAATAAGAATAAGAAATAAAAGGTGGTGGGGTAGAGTGTTGAATGAAAAACAATTGGAAAGAGTAAAAATTAAATGAATGTTGAATAAGAGAGAAAAATGACATGGAGTGTTTGAGAATTGAAAAAATATAAGTTGAGTGTGGTTAAATATTTTTCATCATTGTAAATGGTCTTAGGGGAGCATGCTCCGCAATGAATTTGGAATATTCAAAAGTGGCCGCAAACACGTGATGCAAAGAATTAACACCGACAATGCAATGTTTCATTTTCATTTTTTTCTTCTTTGTCCATTTTTTTTTTTGAACAAGAGAAAGAAGGAGGTAATAAGTTTCTGAATGTGAGACGTATTATCACAGTAGTTTTACAATATATTAGAAAGGACAAAACTTAGGTACAATTTCTTAGGTGCTTTTCGTATTGTTTTTAACTAAAAATACATCTTTTTTTTATTTAACAAACTTTGAGAATATTAAGGATTTGAGGAAATCATGATGAATTTAGTTAAGAACCATACGAAAAGCACCTAAGGAATTGTACCTAAGATTTTTCCTTTTTATATTAATCTCTTAATATACTTAGTTATTTTCATAACAGTCTTGATATAAACTTACTTATTATTATATCAGTCTATATATAAAAGAATTTAAAGACAATATTGAGAAACTATTCTAATTTTGTGGAGTATTTTGATGAATAAAATACATAAGAAAATACTATTTTAAAATTTTAATACGTCAATTAATTATTACGATCACTCGCTACATACGATCAAAATAATTATTACTTGTCTTCGTGAGCTTAACTCAGCTGATAGAGACAAAGTATAATATATGCAAGGTCTGAGGTTAGCCACCACCAAAAATAAAATAAAAAAATTATTACCTTGAGAAAGAACATTATTCTCCTGACCCACACTTTATGGGCAGTTACCAAGTATCAAGGGCCGATGAGACCAACATAATTAGATTCATGATATTTGTTTAGTTATTTTGAAACATTTTTTTAACAACCTTCTCTTTCTCTCTTTTTATTGATCAAAAACAATAGAGAGGAAAAAGAAATGAGAGCATAATATAGATATAAGAGAGAAAATTATCACTCCCTCTCCAACAAGCCGGCCCTAGTTTTCTCTCTCTAGGTTTTCTCTTCCAGATTTTCCATTGAGGGGTGGTTTTGGGTCAATTCTTGACTTGAAATCACCCCTCTTCATCTTTTTCTCTATATTTCAATCTAAATAAGTGATTTTCACATAGATCTAGGTTTTTTCTTTGTGATTTCATCATATAAGTGTGGTCGTTTGTTGTTCGTCGTCTTGTGCGGTGTTGTTTGATTTCCTGTCTTCTTGCGGTGTTCATTTGGTTCATATTGAAGATCAATTATTCAATCAAAGATTTGGGCGTCAACGTTGCAGATCCGGAGACCATAGATATTCCGGTCACTTTAATTTTATCATATATTTTTGTAGGCATTATGCGTTGTATGCTATTAACTTGAATGCTGTGAGTTTGTTCGCAGATTCATCATTTACGTTTTTAGCGGTGTTGAATGATGTAATCTCTCGATTTGAATGAATGAATATCATTTTGTTTTTGTCAAAAAAAAAAGAGAAAATTATCACAAAACTGTTGTACAAATATCATTTTTCAAAATAATTATTACAGGGAGAAAGAGCATTATTCTCCTGACCCACACTTTTATGGGCAATCATGGCTAAGCTTTAAGTTCATTAGTGACTTAGATTTGGCAAAATTGAACAATTTCAACAAAAGAAAAGAACGGTCATTTTACGACTGTTCTAAGTGGAATTTGAACCATGCCACATGAGATTTTTTTTATTCGAAAAGGTTATAATTCATTACTAAGTTATATTAAACAAATATCATGAATTTTAAATATTTTAACTTTGAAGGTCTAATATTGAATTAAATCTAATTATTTAAAACAACTCGCCACTCAATGTTCCCAACAGATTCCAATTTTAATTATCTATTTGGCTGCCTTGTCTTGAAATGT